>Ga0310697_10001541_pt1 | contig 26551 bp, 43 predicted proteins | sample 172DNAGHGlowgp2_FD_203883 | JGI IMG/M metagenome (GOLD analysis project Ga0310697, IMG submission 203883) | Sheep rumen microbial communities from Palmerston North, Manawatu-Wanganui, New Zealand - 1728 DNA GHGlow gp2 (v2) (version 2) | ecosystem: Host-associated > Mammals > Digestive system >...
ATGGTAAAATGCGGAATGCCAATTCCAAAGAAAATACAGGTGTTACTCAAAAGACTTCTTAAAGATTTCACAAACGAAATAAAGGAGGAAGAAAAATAATGGCATATCAAAGAGCATATTTCCCAAGCAAAAAAGTAAGTCTATCTCAAGGTTATGGCTTACTTTCATTTTCACACCAACATACTTATGCTTTGGATCTAGGAGGTTCACAAAAGTTATTTGCACCATTTGATTGTATAGTAAAGAAAGTCTATGCACCAAAGAAGAAAAATGGCAAATTAGATACAAGCCATTCTTTTGAAGTATGGTTAGCAAGTAAGAATAAGGTGTTATGTGCAAATGGTTATTATGGAAGAATAACGGTTGCAATAACACATCCAAAAGGAATATCTAAATTGAAAGTTGGTCAAGAGTTCAAACAAGGTGCTAGTCTAGGAATAGACACATCTGAAATGACCGGTGTTAGAACAGGAAACCACTATCATTTAGAAGTTGGATTAGGTATTCAAAGCGGATGGGATGAAAAAGTTCTTAAGAAATATGGCAAATATGTAATACCAAATGCAGTTCCACCACAAGAATATTTATTTGTAGAAGATAAAGCTACAATAGGAAACACAAAATATAAACTTAAGAATTATAAGTTCATAAAGGAAAAGGACATTACTTATAAGGTTAAAGGTGTTCCTAGTGAACCATTATATATTAGAGATGAAAAGACTAATAAGATTGTTGGTAAACTATACAATGGTAATGATGTTTTGAAATTTAACGATAAGACAAGATGTTTAGTTTATCATTATGAAGCATTGGGGTTAACATATAAGAAATATCTTAAGAAGTAATGTTTCCCACAATTCACATTGTGATTGATATATAATACAATTATGAAAGGTTTTAAGTAACAAATCCCCTTAATTCCTTTTGATGTAGTTGTAGAGGTTGTCTTAATGGCAACCTAGAGTAGATAAAAAAATAGAGTGCTTAAAGGTTAAGGAAAGAAGCAAAACTTTCAAAGTACGCCAAGTCAAAAGCAAGTAAGTGTTGACACCATTTACAAACCTTTTATCTATTCTAGGGTACTATTAAGTACCAGTTCTCTTTTATCTAAGATTTTAGGTGTTACCTATTTTATAGGTAGCATAGAGCAAGTATCATCAACATCATCAAAATTATTAGATATTTGTTCTATGGTACTTATAAGAGTACCAAGTGTTGACACAATGTTCGAACATGACACCTAGTTCCTGTCAAACTAGGGTAGAGGTAAATCTTTGTAGAAGAAAAGATTGTATTTTCGTTCATGACACACTCCTTTCTAAAAATTTGTAGATACTAAAAAGGACACATTTGCTCGAGGTGTCTTTTTTAGTGCCGACAAATATATAAATAGAAAAGAGGGAAATCCTCCTAACAATTAAATATGTGATTACCCATAGATAACTACTTTTCGGACATATATTATCAATTCACCATTTAGGCACTCAAAGAAAAAACTAGGTTTCGACCTAGTTCTTTTTTTGTGCATTAATATTATCAATTGCTTTTAATAGCATTTCCTTGTAATCAAATAGACTTTTGATTTCAGATTTCCACATATATTCGTTTTTGTTGTTTTGAGCCACAAATAGCGGATTATCTTTATAAATGTCTATCATATCATTGAACATTGGAATTTTAATCCAACGAGCTTTATTTGTGTATTTAATGCGAAATAAATCATAATCGTTATATCTCAATGTTGTATATGCTTGAGATGGCTTTTCTATTTTGAATAAGTTTCTATCTAAACCTAAATCATCAAGTATTATTTCGATTGCATCATCTTCAGTTTCTACTCTTTCATAATCTTGAATACCACCTTTAATTTCAATACTAGCATAAAATAATCTATGACCACATTTAGTACAATATTTAGCTTCTTTATCATTTATAGCATTACCGCATTGAGTACAAAAATTCATAACACCACTTCCTACATTAAGATTATAGACTATTAATCAAAATTTGACAAATCCTGTTTTAGAATATAAGATATGCCATTCAAAAAGGGGAGGTGATATAATGATCCAAGTAACATATAAAAAAAGAAATGGAGATTTAATCCAAAGAACTATCAATGGTTTATCACCATATAGAGTAGGGGATGTCAATTCATATGGTTGGACAGTTGCGGACATTAAATATCAATATAAAGGGAAATGGTATTCCAAATCCAATTATGATAGATTAATTAATGATGCAATTTCTAAAGATAGAAAAATTTGGAAAATCAAAAGAAAGATTTCCGCTTTATATAAAAACCTCGGTTACTTAATTGAACTAATGATAGCAATGAGAGTATTCGAGATGATTACTAAAGTTGGTGTGTAAAATTTAAAGAAAAATTAAAAAACTTTAATTTTATTATTGACTTCAATTTTGAGAATGGTATAATGTAAGTATGAAAGGTAACAAAATTTACCAATTTACTTTATCTCACTTGGGTTAACATAATATATAATTAAAGAACTTCAAGTCGAGATAAAGAAATATCTCGGCTTTTTTTGTTGCATAAGAAAGGAGTAAGTAGAGTGGAAAAAATAGTTAAGTTTCCAAACCTAGTGGCGGAGATGGCTCGAAGAGGCGAAACACAAAAGAGCATTGCTAAATTACTTGGTATTTCAGAACCAACAATAGGTTTCAAACTTAAAGGTAAAACGGATTGGACAATTGGAGAAGTTGAACAATTATGCGAATACTTCGGAAAAGATTATTACCAATTATTTATTAAAACAAAATAAAAAAGAGAGAACTTAAATAGTTCCCTCAACACAAATCGAACTTACGAAAGAAGTTCGATAACAATATAACACAAATCGAAAGGAAAATCAAATTATGAAATTAAGAAGAGGAGTTCAGTGGGTTTTGGAAGTAGTTGCAGTTATGAGTTTCATTTTAATAGCAACAACATTAGATAGCGAATGGAATGTTCTTTATCTAGTATTTACATTAGTTAATACTGCGGTGTTCTTTGGATCTAGTTTAATTCTAAAGAAATTTGGGAGATGGAATTAATGACAATAGAAAAAGACAATATATTGAAATGTTGGATTGTATGGGAAACACACCGCAATTACATGGTAGATAGATTTCATGCAAGAACAAAAAGGGAGTGTAAGCAATGGATTTCGACCATAAGATGACACCTAATGAGTGGTTAAATTTTAACCACCAAAAGAAGATAGATAAAGTTTTCAATGAGCATAGATATTATTGCTATTGCGGTCATAGTGTAGTAATTAGACCTGTCAAAGAAAGAACATGGTGTGACCATTGCGGACATTGGATTTATAGAGATAAGAAGAAACAAGAGCAAAATATTAAAAGAATAAAGATGGAAGAATTTAGAAACAAATTAAAGAAAGAGGTAGTTAAACTTGAAGATACAATTGAGTGAAGTTGATAGAAGATTGATTGAAAGAGCTTGTGATGACATTTTAGAAGAAACAGGTATCGATGAAGATAATTGGATTGAAGTTGATGATATTTTAGCAATCCTAGATAGTTTAGAAGATAAATTTAGTGATGCAATAATTGAATTTGAAGATTATAGGGAACACATTAAAGAAACTTGTAAGCCATGTGATGTCAATGACAATTGGAATTATTATGCAACTACTATTCAAAAGTTAGATGAAGAATGCAACAAACAATATCAATTCATCATTAAGAAAGGATTAAAAGAAGAGTATGAAGAGTACAATTGCTAAAAATAGTGAACTTACTAATAATAACGCAAATAAAGTAAAATACCCAAGATACTTATATGGCAGTTCTACTTATAGAAGTTGGAATAGTATGAAAGATAGATGCCTTAATAAAAATAACAAGCAATATAAAGACTATGGTGGTAGAGGTATTACTCTTGATGAAAGATGGTTAGAGTTTGCTTACTTTTATGAAGATATGGGAGAAAAACCTGATGGCATGACATTAGATAGAATTGATACCAATGGTAACTATTGTAAAGAAAATTGTAGATGGGCAACACGAGAAGAACAACAAAGAAATCAAAGAACACATTTAAGAGAAAATGTTGGAATTGTTTTTGATAATAAACATAAAAGTTGCAAGTGGCAAGCAGGAATTAGTTACAAAAATAAACGATATGCAAATAGATTTAAAACTTTTGAAGAAGCAAAAGAATGGAGAAAAATGATGGAGGTTAAATTATGGGGAATACAAGATTAAAAAAGAAAACCGAGGGTTATTCTTACAAGTATGTAGAATTAGCCGATATAAACAAATATTGTGAACAAAATGATATTAGATACTACCAAGAAGTAGAAACATCTGAAGTCAACCAAAAAGACTATTTTATTACATATTTATCATATAGTGGTGAACCATATGAAAGACATAGAGGATGTCAAATTGTAGAAGCAAAGCTACAAGGCATCAACAATCCTGTTCAAGCATATGGAAGTAGCTTAACTTATTGCAGAAGATATTCATTGCTAATGGCTTTAGGATTAGCAACTGAAGATGATGATGGGGCATCACTAAATGAATTAACCGAAGAAACTGCAAAAGAATATGTCCTTGACTTTGGTAAGTATAAAGGAACTAAATTAATCGATTTATTAAGCAATAAAGGTTATATCAATTATTTACTATACAAAACCGATAACAAGGAAGTACATAGAGCCATCGAACTTCTAACAGGTGAAACACCACTTAATGAAGAAGAGATGGATGAAAAGTTGGAACTTACAAAACAACTTATGGATCTAATAGTAAATAAAGGATTAGATGTCGATAAGATGTGTGAATATTACGGAGTAGAAGAGGTTAAAGATTTAAACACAAAACAAATTAAAGAAATCATCGAGAAAAGAGGTTAATCATGGCGGAAAGAAGAATGTTCACAAAAAAAGTTACCGATAGTGATGCTTTCATAGAACTTCCTAGTTCTGCTCAAGCATTATACTTCCATTTAAATCAAGGTGCGGATGATGATGGTTTCAACAACCAAATACAAAACGCAATGTTCAAGAGCCATTCAACAACCGATGATTTGAAAGTCTTAATGATGAAAAACTTCATTATAAGGTTTGAAAGTGGTGTCATAGTTATCAAACATTGGAGATTACATAACACCTTGAGAAAAGATAGATATACACCAACGAATTTCCAAGAAGAGTTCCAATTATTAGGATTAAAAGACAATGGTTCTTACACATTAAATGATGTTGGTTGCCAAATGGTTGCCAATCGGTTACCACAGGTAAGTATAGGTAAGAATAGTATAGATAAGAATATAAAAGAAAATAATAAAAGAAAAGTGTTCACTAAACCAAGTTTAGATGAACTACAATCATACATCGATGAAAAACAATTAAATGTAGATGCTCAAACTTTCTTTGACTATTATGAAAGCAATGGTTGGATGGTAGGACATAATCACATGAAAGACTTTAAAGCTACACTCCGCCGATGGTCAAGAACTAATCAATCTAAAGAACAACCAAAACCAAATTGGCTTGGTAAAGAAATTGTTAAAGATGTAGCATCTGATGAAGAACTTGAAGAGATGAATAAGTTATTGGAGGATTTTAAATGAAATTAATTAATGAATACCCTGTTAAGATTTATGAGAATAAATACGATGATAAGAAGTATTACAAGATGGGGTTATCAAAAAAAGATATTAATGGCAATTATATCAATGGTTATATTGATTGCCGTTTTAGAAAAGATGTAGAAGTGGATGCATCAAAGAAAATTTATATTCAAGATGCATGGTTAGATTTCTATATTAGTGATAAAAAGACAAAACCATATGTGTTTGTAAACAAGTTCGAATATGTAAGTGATGTTGTAAAACAAGAAGAACAAGAAGATCCATGGAAAGACATGGGAACAAATATAAACACCGATGAAATAGTATTAGAAGATAAGGATTTACCTTTTTAATGGAATTGCAAAACGAATTAGATAAACAAATCGAACTTTTACAAAAGTCTTTAGAAACACTTAAAAAAACGGGTAGAGATTATGCCGAGAAAGAACGCAAATACAAAATCATATTAAGACAAAAGGTTCTTGAATTAAGAGATGAGGGAACTGCTATTGGAGTTATTACATTGATATGTTATGGAATTGATGAAGTAGCAAATGCACGATATGAAAGAGATTGCGCCGAGGCAGTATATAAAGCCAATCAAGAAGCAATTAATACTTACAAGTTAAAGATAAGACTTATTGCCGAACAAATTGGTAGGGAGTGGTCAAATGAAAAGTATTAGTCCTAAAAGAAGATATTATGAAGAACATAGATGGTCGGTGTTCACCAATGATATGGAAAAGTGTTATTTTTGCCACGCACCAATTCAAGATAAACATGAAATCATATATGGTGCTAATAGATGGAACTCGATGAAATGGGGTTATGTCTTACCTTTATGTAGAACGCATCATAATATGTTCCATGATAACCATAGACTTACATTAGAATGGGCAATTAAATGCCAACAACATTTTACCGACAAATATTCCTATAAGGAATGGATGGAGATATTCCATCGAGATTATAAAGAAATATTAAAACAAAAATACACAAATCAAAATTAAGAAAGAGGAGAATATTATGAATGAAGCATTAACACAATGCCAAAAGATATTAAATTTTATGTATGAGAATAGAAAGAATAAAAAGGTATGGTACGGAAAAGATTTCCAACATGAACCATATTTCATAGGTTATGAAGCAACTGCACGAATGAGTGATTTGTTAAGAATGTACCCTCAAATATTTATTGTTAGAAAAGATGGTAGATATAGAACACTAGAGTTGGATTTGAATAAAGAAGAATTAATCAAAAAATTATTAGGGAGAAAGTAAATGAAAGAGATAACTAAAGAAGAAGCTAAAGAGTTAAGAACAGGATCTACATACATCGTATATAATCCATTAACAAACCAATATAAAGAAGAAATTGCAACTCCTGTTGACATAGTGCATAACAGATATTGCTATGACAAATTGAAGTTTTATTTGAAAGAAGAAAACGAGGTTATCGAAAATGATTAAAGTAGTAGGATTAGCATTCGTTGGTGGATTGCTAATAGGATTATTCTTGGGAATGATGTTGATGTGCTTGTTAATAGCAGGACACGAAGAGGAAGAAGAACCTATTTTTGAAAAGGTATATTCAAATGGAAAACCAAAAATAGAAATAGACAAAGGAGTTGATAAAGAATGATAGAAGAAATACTAAACAAAATATATACAAGAGATTTATTAAGTAGCGAAGAATTACATGAATTAACTGAATGGGTATGTAACAAAGACAACGAAATAGAAAGATTAAATAATATCATAAATGAAATAAAAGAATGTTTAAGTAAAAATAGAGTTTATATTACAGGAGAAAGAAATTTAGCTTTTGAATTAGATGATATACTCAAAGGAGTTGATAAAGAGTGAGTGAAGATTACACAATGGGAGAATATTGGAAAGATGTAAAACCAATATTAAAACAACAAAACCAAGAACAAAGAGAAAAACATTATGATGAAAGAATTAAATATGCAATAAATCAATTTGAAGTTAATAATATACCTTACAAGTTATGTAATGAAAGCAACGGACATTTTAATTTATTAAAAGATAAAAAGGTTGTAATGAGTTTTTGGAGTTGGACAGGTAAAGTTTATATACCTAGTTTAGAATTTAGTGATAATATCGGTATTAAAAATTGCATAAAACAATATAAAAAAGTGTTTGGAGTTGATAAAGAGTGATAGATGTAAATTATAACGAATATAAGGAAACAATAGCCGAGAACATGAAGCTGATAATTGAAAATCATGATCTAAAAGAAAAGATAAATAAAGCAATAGAATATATAAATACAATGCCTTTAACAAAAGGAACTGAATGGTATAGAATACAACTTTTAGAAATATTAAGAGGTGAAGATAATGCCAATTGAAGATTTTAAGATAGGTGATAGAGTTATAAGAGTAGATTTTGGAGAAGTTGCAACAATTATTAATATTGAAAATGGTTTATATGTTTTACATTTCGATAATCCTAAATATTTTGATTTAGTTTGTGATGGAGAAAAATTGATGTTAGTAGGTGAAGATAATGAATAATGAAAATAATAAACATTATGTATCAACTATTGTATTAGTAGAAGAACTAGATAAATTGAGAGATAGAATATCTAAAGCAATAGAATATATAGAAAGTTATATGCCGAATTATGATTTTGATAAAACAAATTTAACAAAAGTATTAGACATACTCAAAGGAGGAAAAGATAATGAGTAATATAGATTTAGCAAATAAAGTAGGAACAGCCTCAAATAGAATAGCAACAAATGAAATGAGATTAAATGAAGAAAGAATAAGGTTAGAAAAGAAAAACAAAGAATTAGAAGATAGAATTGATAAAGCAATAGAAGAATTGAAAATTGTTCAAAAAGATTTAGAAGAAGCGGAATGGTGTTATTATGATTGGCTAGACAAATCAATTCAAATATTAAGGGGTGAAGATAATGAGTAATAGTATAGTAATAACAAGCATAATATGTTTAACACTTATAATAATTACTTTAATAACAAAAGATAAGGAGAAATAATATGCATTTGATACTCGATTTATTTAGGGGGTTTGAGGTTGAATACGATAGAAAAAACAAAATAGTAATTGTCAATAAACCAATACCTGTTCGTGATTTCATTTACCTTAAAAGATTATTAAAAGGTGTTTCAGATGAAGTTAAAGACATAAGAGTGTTTACCGACAAATTAAGAAAATGGAGTGTACTATGAGTGAAAAAGAATTAAGTAAATACTTCTATCTAAAAAAGGAAGTTGAAGATTTAGAAAATAGAATTAAAGAGTTTGGCAATGGTGTAAGGTCAATGCAAATTAAAGATGTTCAAGTAAGCAGTTCACACAAAAACAAATCAATACAAGAAACCAAAGTCGAGCTAGTAGGAAGATTAACCGAGAAAAGGATTAGTGCATTAGAACAATACCTAGAAATAGAAAGATACATTGAAGATGTAGATGATGCGGAAATAAGAAACATTATGCGTTATAGGTATTTGGATCTGATGAAGTGGGAGGACATCGGTGAGAAGATGTTCCAAGATAGAACATCGGTTGCAAAAAAAGTTAGAAAATACATTAAGGAGAATGAATAATGGAATTATGGATTAGAACTCAAGATAGGGAAAGATTTACAAGATGTTCTGACTTAAGGGTATATTATGCAAAACAAGATGATGTTTGGGTAATAGAAGATTGTGATGACTTAGGTAGTTATAAGACAAAAGAAAGAGCATTAGAAATATTGGATGAGATACAAGATAAATTCAAAAACAAATATTTGGCAAAAGTAAATCCAATTGTAAATCATAACGATTTTGATAAGTTGATAAAAGCATATGAAGAATTTAATAAAATTGAATTAATAGGTTCAAACGAATTAGTTGATATAACACCGATTAATCAAGAAGTGTTGGTTTATGAGATGCCAAAGGAATAACATTCCCACAATTCCCACGATAAAGTGATAAAATGATATTAAGGTAGAGTTTAAGAGGTTACATAAGTAACCTTTTTTTCTTGGGTTGAAAAGGGAAATGCGGAAGTCAATCATATTGCATTTGGTGGGTTTGATATTGACTTTAAGAGGAGGATTTTAAATGAGAAAGGTAGTCAAAATAAGTGGTAAGGAATACTCAATGAAGAGTAGTGCTTACACGCAATTCAAGTACAAGGATGTTACAGGTAGAAAGATGTTAGATGACATCCAACAAATAAGCAAGATTAATCAAATGAGTGAGCAAGAGCAAATAACACAAATGGAAAATGTGTTAGAGTTATTACTTCAAATTGCTTACATTATGATAGAAGAAGCGGATGCATCACAAGTAACTACATTCGATGACTTCTTAAAGAACATTGATGGTTTATTTGATACAACCGATTGGATTAATGATGTTATTGAATTAGCAACATCTCCCATTTCAAGGGGATTACAAACACATCCCCAAGAGTGAGAGTGATAGACCTGCCGATGAATATGAAGTATTAGCATTGGCAGTTAGAAATGGAATTACTAGAGAGCAGATGTTAGATATGTCTTTTGTAAGTTTATTGAATGTATTAATATCAATGACTAATGAAGAAGAGGTAGAACACAAAGCTACTCAAAGTGATATAGATAGAATGTTTGGTTAAGGAGGTTTACTATGAAAGTAAGATGCATAAAAGAGTTCAAAGCAAATGGTAAAGAACATAAAGTTGATGATGTATTAAATGTATCAAAAGAAGAATGTTCATTATTATTACATCAAAGACTATGCGTAATGGTAATCGAAGAACCTAAAGTGGAGAATAAGAAGTTACCAAAGAAGAATGTAGAAAAGAAATCTAAATGATAAATAGGTATAAGTTCTACCATAGTAAAGCATGGAAACAAGCCAAGAATGAAATATGGTATAGACAAAACCTATTATGTAATAGATGCCATAGACCTGTTTATGTAGATGGATTAAGTATGTATGTTCCTAAAGAGAAAAGATTAAAAGGAATAGTACACCACAAGGAATATATAACGGATGAAAACATCTATGATGATAACATAACACTTAACATAGATAACTTCGAGGGTTTATGTATAGATTGCCACAATGAAGAACACTTCAAGTTAGATACACTACGAGATGGTTATGTATTTGATGAGTATGGGCAATTGAAGAAAAAGGATTTCTAGGGGGCTATGTTACTCTTAAGCGGTACGGCTTGGGGAACGGTTGGGGTACTCAAAAAAATTGCACAAGTTTGTGAGTAATCCCCCATATTTGACAAAAGGAAGTGGTTTTTTGAAAAAGATAGAAGAATTTGATTTGATTTCGTTAAAGGAAACAATCGACACACTTGATAATGACCATAAAACATTGTGCGGTAAACTGCTAAATGAATTAATGTTCATGCAAGTAACGATGGATGACTTGAAAAAGGAAATTCAAGAAAAAGGTGTTGTTACCACGATGTGCCAAGGCAAGTATGACATCCAAAGATCCAATCCTGCATTAAATCAATACAATACAATGATTAAGAATTTCACAAGTACAATAAAGCAATTAAATGAATTACTTCCTAAAGAAACAACTGCTTCTGAAGATGACTTGGAAGAGTTCTTGGATGAATAGTGTTGAAGAATATTATGATTGGATTATTCATAATCCGAATAAAGTAGATAAGAAAGTAACAAAAGTATATAAGAAGTTAGTTGAGAATATTAAGAAACCGCAAAAGGTTTCTTTTTTGAATAAAACAACCGGTGAACTTGAAGAACACATTTATGTGTTTGATGAAGAGAAAGCCAAAAGACCTGTTTTGTTTATTGAGAAATATTTGAAACAATCAAAAGGTGTTTGGAATGGTAAACCATTGAAATTGGAATTATTCCAAAAAGCATTCATAGAAGCATTGTTTGGTTTTGTTGATAAAGAAACAGGATTAAGAAAATATAAAAAAGCAATTCTATTTGTAGCTCGTAAGAATGGCAAATCCGTTCTAGCAAGTGCAATTGGAATATATATGACCATTGCCGACCATGAGGGTGGTGCGGAGGTCTATTCAGTAGCAACCAAAAAAGACCAATCAAAAATCGTTTGGGAGGAAGCAAAAAAGATGATTAAGAAATCACCTGTTCTTGCAAAAAGATTTAGATGTCTTATTGGTGGTATTTATTACGATAAAAAAGATGCGGTGTTTAGAGCATTAGCATCTGATAGTAACTCTTTGGATGGTTTGAATGCTCATTTGGTAATTGCCGATGAAGTTCATGCATGGAAAGATAAGAACTTATTAGATGTAATGTATGATAGTATGTCCGCTCGTAGGCAACCGTTATTGATGGAAACATCAACTATGGGAACTATAAGGCAAAATGTATTCGATATTGAATACGATTATGCATCTCAAGTAATAGATGGAACTATTGAAGATGAAACATTACTTCCTATCATCTATGAATTAGATGAAGAAAGTGAATGGACAAATGAAGAGTGTTGGATTAAATCAAATCCTGCACTTGGATCTATTAAATCATTAAAAGCATTGAGAGAAAAAGTTGAAAGGGCAAAAGCTAATCCAATTGAGTTAGTTAATTTGCTATGTAAAGATTTCAATGTAAGACAAAATAGTATCAATGCATGGTTATCATTTGATGACCTTAACAATGAAGAAGTATATTCAGAATGGAAAGATTGTTACTGCATTGGTGGTGTCGATTTATCAAGCACTACCGATTTGACATGTGCAAGTTTACTTGGTGTTGTTAAAGGTAAGATAAGAATAAAGCAAATGTACTTCATACCAACAAATATGTTGGAGAAAAAGATTATGGAAGATAAAATCCCATATGATAAATGGTTGAAGATGGGGTTGTTAAGATTAAGTGGTGAAAGCAAGATTGATTACCATGATGTAACAAGTTGGTTCTTGGAACAAGTAAACGATTATGACTTAAGACCATTATGGATTGGTTACGATAGTTGGAATGCTAATTATTGGAAAATCGAAATGGAAGAAAATGGTTTTGATATGGTCGAAGTAAGACAGGGGTTCAAAACTGAAAGTGCACCACTTAAACAAATGAAAGCGGATTTAATAGATAAGAAAATCAACTACAATAATAATCCAATATTGAAATGGAATTTATCAAATGTAGTTGTAAAAGTCGATGATAATGAAAACATAATGTTATCAAAAGAGAAAGCAAAGCAAAGAATAGATGGGGTTGCTTCCTTGATGGATGCATATGTTATTTATGTTAATAAACAACAAGAATATTTGAATTATATAAATGAGGAGGTTATTTAATGGAAAGAAGAAGTTTATTCAGTAGAATATTCGGAACTGATAAGAATAGTGAAATTCCACAAACTGCTACCGAAGTCAAAGTTTTAGATGACCAAAAAGCAACATTCACACCATACAAGGGAGATTTCCATGATGATATTGATATTCGTGCTTGTGTAGATGCAATTGCAAGAAATGGTGCAAAAATGCATCCAAGACACATTAGAAACTTTGATGGCAAAATGGAGAACTTAAAAAGTAATCTTTACAAGCTACTTTCAAAACAACCAAATGAAATTCAAGATGCTTACAAGTTCTATTATCAAGTTATTACAAACCTAGAACTATACAATGATAGTTTTGTCTATATTCAAAGAGATAGTGATTTGAATGTAACAGGATTATACCCTTTAGATTTTAGTGAGGGTAAGTTGTATGAGTTCGAGGGTAAGTTATGGATTAAGTTCAGATTTGGTAGATCCAAAGAAAGATTTGTTCCATATGATAGTTGTATTCACTTAACAAGATTTGTTGGTAAAGATGGCTTATTTGGTGGAAGTACAATTCCAATTATTAAGACATTATCAATTAAACATATCATAGATGAGGGTATTGTTAATGCAATCAAAACAACTCAAAGAATTAAAGGAATTGTAAAGACTACAAAATCAATGCTTAAACCTGAAGATGTTAAGAAGATGCGTGACCAATTTGTTGATGATTTTATTAAAGGCGGAGATAGAATTGGCATCGGTGGTTTAGATGCAACAACTGACTTTACACCGGTTAAGATAGAGCCAACAACTGCTAGTGATAATCAAGTTAAGATATTTGATGATAAGATACTTTCATATTTTGGAGTAAATGAGAATATAATTCAAAGTAAATATTCCGAAGATGAATGGAACGCATTCTATGAGAGTGTATTAGAACCAATAGGATTACAAATGTCTTTAGAATTTACTAATAAATTATTTACACCAACACAAAAGAATTTTGGCAATGAAATTATATTTGAAAGTAATAGATTGCAATATGCATCAAATAAAACCAAGATTGAATTATTAAGATACGCAAATAACATCATGACACTTAACGAATTAAGAGAAGTGTTCAATCTTGCACCAAGAGAAGATGGAGATGTTATATTAATAGACCAAAACCACTCGGTTATGGAAGAAACAAGTGAAACGGAGGCAAATAACGATGAAGAACAAGGAAGTTAGACTTTTAGATGTTGAATTAAGAACACCTCAAGAAGAGGATGAAAAGATGGTTATAGAGGGTTATGCAATAACATTTAATGAACCTGCCACACATGGTTATACTGAAATCATAAGTGATAAGGCATTAGACAATACTGATATGTCAGATGTACCACTTAAATATAATCATGAAGATAGCCACCTTATAATGGCAAGAACTAGAAATCATTCTTTAGAATTAAAGAAAGATGATAAGGGATTATTCATTCATGCCGAACTAATCGATACTCAATCAAATAAAGATATTTATAAATCAATTAAAGCAGGATTGATTGATAAGATGTCATTTGGTTTTACGGTTAGAGGCGATGAATATGACTATGATACCGATACTAGAACAATCACCGATATAGAAAAACTATTCGATGTTAGTGTTGTTGATATGCCATTTTATGATACAACATCCGTATATGCTAGAAATGAAAATGATGATTTCCTAGCTCGTAGAGAAGAGTTAAGAAAAGAACATGAAGAAGCATTAAAAGAAGAAGAAAGAAAACAAGCATTGAAAGATGCTAAAGAAAAGTTATTAGCAAAATTAGGTTAATACGATTATGGAAAAGGAACTTGGAGAAGTTCTTTTTTTGTGGGCGGATGCTCACTAAATCGTTTTGATAAAGGTTGGAGAACCATAATAAGCAACTATGCTTTGAAATAGCAAAAAATAAAGGAGGTTTAGTAATGACTAGACTAGAAGAAATTGAAACTCGTAAAGCGGAAATTCGTGAGGAAGTTGAAGCAACCGAAGAAATTGAAAAGGTTGAAGAACTAAACCAAGAAGTAGAAGCATTAAACGAAGAAGCAAAACAAATCGAAGAACATGAAGAAGTTCAAGAACAAGCCGAAGAACTAGAAGAAAAAAGTTATAAGGCACAAGAAGTAATCAAGGAGGAAAGAAAGATTATGACTAATGAAGAATTTAGAAATTCAAAAGAATATGTAGATGCTTATGCAGAATACATCAAAACAGGTAGTGATAAAGAATTAAGAGCTTTATATACTACAAATGCAACTGAAGTTACAGGTTCAGTTGAAGTTCCAAGTATTGTTGAAGATATAGTAAGAACTGCTTGGGAAAGAGAAGATTTAATGGGATTAGTACGCTCATTAAGTGTTAAAGGAAATTTAAAAGTACAATTCGAAGTATCATCAACAGGCGCTCAAATTCATTTAGAGGGTGCAGAAGATGGTGTTACTGAAGAAGAATTAGTTCTTGGAATAGTAGAACTTAAACCATTATCAATCAAAAAATGGATTGGAATAAGTGATGAAGTAGTTGATATGCGTGGTGAAGCATTCTTAAGATACATCTATGATGAATTAACTTATAGAATTGCTAAAAAATGTGCCGATGAATTAATTGGTGCTATTGCTCAATTACCACAAACTGCTAGTGCATCATCACCAAGTGCAAACAAAATTACTGAAGCACCTGCAGTTGGAACAATTGCATCTGCTATTGCTAATTTAAGTGATGAAGCATCAAATCCAACAATCGTTATGAACAAATTAACTTATGCTAACTTCAAAGCAGTTGCATATGCTAATGGTTATTCAGTAGATCCATTTGAGGGAATAAGAGTTGTATTCAACAACACATTACCTGCTTATGATAGTGCATCAAATGGTGCGGTATATTGTATAGTTGGTGATTTCGGAATGGGTGCAATTGCTAATTACCCTAATGGTGATGGTGTAGAAATCAAATATGATGAAACTACATTAATGACTGATGACATTGTTCGTATTCTTGGAAGAAGATATGTTGGTTTAGGTGTAGTAGCTGATAAAGCATTCACATTAATTGCAAAACCAACTGAATAAGAAATGAGGTAAGGCTATGCTAGAGGAAATTAAAAAAATACAAGGTATAAATCATAATGACTTCGATGCCATGATTAATTCATGGATTGATAGTGCAAAATTAGACCTTAAGAGTATCGGCATAGTCGATACATTAATTGATAATCCAAATGCTCTAATTCAAACCGCAATAATAACTTATGTGTTATCTTTTTTAGATGTTACTAATGCGGAATTGTATGCTAATTCTTATATGTACCAAAAAGATGCATTAAGACATACAAGTGAATATATTGAGGTTTAATAATGCCATATCAAGAAATTATTTACTTGATTGATAAGGTGGTAGGAACTGATGACATTGGAAACGATGTTGTTAGTTCTGAAACCACTACAAAATGTTACGCAAAGGCTCAAAGCATAAGAACTAATGAGTTCTATAATGCAGTTGAGGTTGGATTAAATCCATCGGTTGAATTTGTGGTCAAAAGATTGAACTATGATGGTCAAGATGAAATTGATTGGAACAATGAAAGATATTCAGTAATTAGAACAATAGATCCAAAGAACAAGTTCGATATTGTTCTAGTATGTGAAAAAAAGATTGGTGTTAATTAATGGCATCATTCATAGATATAGAAGATATACTTAATGATTATAGTGAAGCGGTAAGTGATGGCATTGCCGATGAAGTTGTTAAGCTTTCAAAAGAAAGTAAGGCACAAATGAAAATAGTTTCTCCAAAAAGAACAGGCAAATATGCTAGTGGGTGGACAATTAAAACCACACGCAAAAAGGGGTACACCGGATGCCAAACATGGAACAAAAAACATTATAGACTTACTCATTTACTAGAAAGACCTCATGTCATAAGAAACAAATATGGAAAATGGGGAACTACACATCCAAAAAGTGAGGGAGAGATTAGCAAGGAACAAAACCGAGTTAATCAAGAAATCATGAGGAAAGTTAACGAAATCATTAAGAATGGAGGTTAACAATGGATTATAAAGACCTTTTCCTATTATTGAAAACATTGAACATACCTGTTGCATATGACCATTTTAATACAAATAAAGAAGTCAATCCGCCATTTATAGTTTATAGGATGGCATCACCGCAAACATTCAAAGCCGATTGTGAAACATATTATAGACCTTATAATTATGAAATCGAATTAGTAACCGAAAAGAAAGATATTGAATTAGAAGAAAGCATTGAACAATTATTAACGAATAACAAAATCCCATATGATGTAGATGCGGAAATATGGGATGATGATGAAAGAATATTCCATAACTTTTATGAAATATAATAGGAGGTAAAATATATGGCAAATAAAGTTAAATTTGGATTAAGCAATGTTCACATTGCAAAAATAACTTATGGAACTGACCAACAAGGAAATCCTAGTATCACTTATGGAACTCCATTTGCACTACCGGGTGCAGTTAACTTGACATTAGATGCCGAGGGAGATAGTGCGGATTTCTTTGCGGACAATACAAAGTATTTCTCAAGTAGCGCTAATGCAGGTTATAGTGGTTCATTAGAAGTTGCAATGATTAATGACACTTTTAGAACTGATATACTTGGTGAAACTACTGACACAAAAGGTGCAATGGTTGAAAACAAAGATGATGCCATTTCAGATTTTGCTTTAGGTTTCCAAATTGAGGGAGATGCAAAAGGTAGAAGATTTTGGTTCTACAATGTTAGTGCTAATAGACCATCTACTGCATCACAAACAATTGAAACATCTAAAGAACCTGTTACTGACACATTAGATATTACTGCAAGTGCAAGAATTACCGATGGTGCAATCAAAGTATTTATGGAAGATAATGGAACAAATACTGCCGATTACAATGGTTTCTTTACTACAGTATATGAAGCACAATAAAACATACTACTCTTTATGAGTAGTAAAAAGGATTACTCTTCGGAGTAGTCTTTTTTAATATTCATAAAAAGGAGGTTAAATATGGCAAGTCAAGTTAAGGGTATTTCAATTGATATTAGTGCCGATACGAGTAAGTTCCAAAAGGCACTAAAAGGATTGGATGCACCTATTCAAAAGATAAATAGTGAATTAAAAGATTTGAACTATGCTTTGAAGTTAGATCCAAAGAACACACAATTGTTAGCACAAAAACATGAGGTTCTTACTAGAAAGATTGCGGAAAGTAAAGATAAACTAGAAGCATTAAAACAAGCACAAAAAGAGATGGGCGAATATAGTTCATTAACTGATGAACAAAAAGCCAAATACAATCAATTAAGTGCCGAAATTGTTAAAACCGAAAAATCTATTCAAGATATGAATAAGGAACTTCGAGCATCTAGCGAAATCAATATGGAGAAACTTAAGAATGGTCTTAAGAAAGTTGGAGATGTTGCTTTAGAAGTAACCAAAACACTTGGAAAAGTTAGCATGGCGGTTGGCGGTGCATTGGCATCCGTTGTTTCTTTAGGTGTTAAGTCTTATGCGGATTTAGAACAAAACATCGGTGGTGTTGAAACTTTATTTGGTGATAGTGCCGAAAAAGTTATAGAGAATGCAAAACAAGCTTATAAAACCGCAGGTGTTAGTGCTAATGAATACATGGCAGGTGTTACATCATTTAGTGCATCATTGTTGCAATCATTGGGTGGCAATACTGAAAAAGCTGCCGATGTAGCCGATATGGCATTTAGAGATATGTCCGATAATGCAAATAAATTTGGTACTGATATGTCTAGCATTCAAAATGCTTATCAAGGATTTGCTAAACAAAACTATACAATGTTAGATAACTTGAAACTTGGTTATGGTGGAACTAAAACCGAGATGGAAAGATTGCTTTCAGATGCAACTAAAATTAGTGGTGTTAAATATGACATCAAGAACTTAAACGATGTATATGAAGCAATCCATGTAGTTCAAGAAGAATTAGGTGTTACAGGTACTACTGCCGAAGAAGCTGAAAAAACTATAAGTGGAAGTGCAAGTGCAATGAAATCCGCTTTTGATAACTTCATTAATGGAAGCGGTAGTCCGGAGGCATTAGCGGAAACATTTTCAAATTTTGCAATAAACATTGGAACTGCTTTTGCGGATTTATTACCAAATATAGTAAGCGGATTAACAACTGTCTTTAGTAAATTAGCACCATTATTAGATGATATGCTATGGGAATTATTACCACATTTACTTGAACAATTGAGTAATCTGCTCACATCAATTTTCAATTTTATAACGAATAACCAACAACAAATATCACAAACAATAACAATGGTGATTAATGAGATTATAATGTTTATTACACAAAATTTACCAAATATGATACAAGCAGGTATTTCAATATTATTAGCATTAGTAGATGGTATTGTTGGTGCTATTCCAACATTAGCCGAAGCATTACCTCAATTGATTACAACAATTCTGAATGTGTTAGTTGAAAACATCCCTGCAATATTAAATGGTGCTATTCAATTATTGATGGCAATAGTTAATGCAATACCGGTTATTATTACGGAATTAGTTAATCAATTACCAACAATTGTTGATACGATTATTGTTACATTGCTTGATAATTTACCAATGCTATTGGAGGGCGCAATCCAGTTGTTTATGGCGCTTGTCGAGGCAATTCCAATAATAGTTGTTCAGTTGGTAAAGATTGCACCAACAATTATTACAAATATTGTTAAGACATTATGGAATAATAGAGGAAAAGTCCTTGATGTAGGTAAGAAATTATTAATGACATTGAAAGATGGAATTGTTTCTTATTATTCTACCTTGTGGGGCATAATAAAGAAAATACCTACAACAATAAAAGAAAAAATCGAAGAGGGTTTCTCAAAGATAAAAGAAATTGGAACAAACATCGTAAAAGGTATTATGGAGGGAATTACTAATTCACTTGATTGGATCAAAGAAAGATTGAAAGATTGGGTTGGTAATGTTACAAAATTCTTGAAGAAGATATTCAAAATTGGTTCACCATCAAAACTTATGGCGGATGAGATAGGTTATTGGATGGGCGAGGGTGTTGGAGTTGGATTTGTTGATGCTATGGATGATGTAGAAAAACAAATGGCAAATTCAATACCTATTGAAAGCTTAATGCAAGATGTAAATAGTGCAATGAGTAGTTTAAATCATGGCATTCAAACATCTATTAATCCAAATATAAATCCAAATATTACTTACGACATGAATTATCAGATGATGGCAAAAGCAATGAAAGATGCAATGTCCGATATGGAGATTGCACTTGATGATAGAGAAGTCGGAAAGTTTGTTACAAAAACAATTACCGATGAAATATATGGAGGTAACTTATGAGAAATTATGTAATAATAAATGGAGTTAATTCTTTAACAATTAAAGGATTGGCAATCAATATAATGCCTCCAATATCAAAACCACCAATGAGAACATTAAGAGAAGAAATAGATGGTAGAGATGGAGATATAACAACCGAACTTGGTTATGGTGCTTATGATAGAACAATGGAAATAGGATTATATGGCAATTATGATATTGATGAAATAATTGCCTTTTTTAATTCTAAAGGAACTATTGTGTTTAGTGATGAAGATAACAAATACTATAACTTTGAAATAACCGATAAAATTGATTATTCAAAGCTAGTCAAATTCAGAACTGCATCTATTAACTTCCATTGCCAACCATTCAAATACCCTTTAAATGAAACACCACTCGAAGAAGAATATGAATATGTCGAGGGTGAGGGTACTGAATTAACCTTGAACGATACTGCAAATGCAATATTCAATAAATTTGATGTATTAGGTAATACAAGTCAAAACGGAACACCAACACCATCTTCACCTATACCAATTAATGTAGTAAGTGGAGATAATGAGATTAATATATGTGGGAAGAATTTATTTACAACAGGTAATGGAAGTTCTACAAAAATTGGTGTAAATGCTACATATAACGAAAGTGAAGTTATTTTAAACGGAACAACCACAGGTGCAGGGAATATTTTTTATGACGAAACAATATCAATAAATACAGGTTATAGAAAATCACAAACATTATCTGCAGGGACTTATACACTTTCAGTGAAAACAACAGGAACTGCAACTTACCCAAGTGGTATTGGAATTGCAATATATATAAGAGATGGAAATGGAAATATATTAAAATCATTTTCTTCTATTGCAAATTATCAAACAACATTAACATTAAATAGTGAAACTGAAATATATTCACAATTTTATGTAAATGGAAGTGGTGGCGTATATAATAACTATTCAATTTATTTTCAAATAGAAAAAGGTTCAACTGCCACAACCTACGAACCATATATAGGTAATACATACCCTTTATATTTAAACCCAAATAGACTACAAACAACAAAAGATAATTTTGGTATTAATTCTACTTATGGAACTATTACTGAAACTGCAAATAGATATTGTCAATATGGAACAATAGAAGAAGGACAAAAATACACTATATCAAGAAGCAGTGTTGGAAGTTCTACTTACTACTATTATGCTTTTTATAGTCAAGAACCAACTGCAGGGTTAACACCAACAAGTAGTGTTTTTGGGAATATGGGAAGTTCAACACTAGAATTTACAACTCCAATAGCACCAACGGGTGCAAAATACTTAGCAGTATTCTATGGTGCAGGGTTAAGTGCCGATGGTAGAGCCGATGTAGGGGAAGAAAAACAAAACACCCAACCAATAGAACTATGTAAAATAGGAACATACCAAGACTATATCTATAAAGAAGATGGAAGTTGGTATTTACATAAAGAGATAGGTAAAGTTGTTTTAAATGGTAGTGAGAATTGGACTAGAACACAAGTAAGTGCAAGTAATAGTTATGCTTTTTGGAGTTTATTTACAACTCTTGGTTTACCTGCACCAAAGTATGAAGCCAATAGTAAAATATGCAATTATTTTCCTTATGAGTTTAAAACTTGGGTACTAAGTTCAGTAAATACACTTGCAGAAAATAGTGCTACATATTTAAGTTTATTATTTAATGTAGATAATACTATTGCAACAACAATAGATGAGTGGCAAACATGGTTAAGTACACATAGTGTAAAGGTGTATTATGTCTTAGCAACACCTACTAATACTCTAATAGAAGATACTACTCTTATTGAACAATTAGAAAGTTTGTCAATGGCAAATAGTATTCAAGGACAAACAAACATTTCTCAAGAAAACAATGACTTGCCTTTTATATTAAGTGTAAGCACATTGAAAGATGGAAGTGACCATTTGGTAATAAATAACATTGGTAATATATATGCTAAACCAACTTTAGATTTAGAGGGGAATGGTATAGTGGACATCTATTTGAATGACACGCAAATGTTTGAAGTTGATTTAAGTGAAACAAATGAAATAGTAATCAATACTCAAGAGATGGAAGCATATAATCCAACAACAAATGCACTTGCTAATAGGCAAGTGGTTGGTGATTATTCAAAATTCAAACTTGATAGTGGTGAGAGTGATTTAAGATTTAGTGGTGCATTAACCAAAGCAACAATAACAAATTACCAAAGATGGTTATAGGAGGTTGAGAGAATGATTAAATTATTCGATACAACTGACAATCTATTTAGTTCTAATGGTGATAAGATTATTCAACCAACAAGAGCCATAGTTCATAAGGAGGACAATGGCTCTTATTATTTGGATCTAGAGTGTTCACTTGATTATATTGATTGGATTACACCAAATAGAATAATAGTTGCTAATACACCACAAGGCAATCAAGCATTTAGAATAACAAATGTAGATAAAACTAGAAGCAAGATTTCATTAATTGCTAATCATATCTTTTATGATAGTGCTAATTATGTAATCAAAGATAGTTATGTAGTAGAAAAGAATTGTAATGATGCACTTGACCACCTTAACAATGCAACCGATAATGATAGCCCTTTTACAACAACATCCGATGTAACTACAATTAGAAGTTTTAGATGCGTAAGGAAATCATTATATGAAGCAATCCAAGTTGTATTGGAAAGATGGGGTGGTCATCTAGTAAGAGATAATTTCGATATTAAGATAATGAACTCTATTGGTAATGACAATGGAGTAGTAGTTAGATATGGAAAAAATCTTAAGACAATTCAAGCTACTTATAATTGGGATGCGGTTGCAACAAAATTGATGCCTGTTGGATCTGATGGTTTACTATTACCGGAGGAATGGCTATTTAGTGAAACTCAATATGACATCCCTTATACAAAAGTAGTTTCATTCGACCAATCAAACATAGAACAAGATGATTATGAAGATGAAGATGCTTACCGACAAGCATTAATTGAAGATTTAAGACAAAAAGGCATGGAATATTTGGAAACGAACTCCGTTCCAATGGTCAATTATACACTCGATGCCAATTTGGAACGCATTTCAGATGTAGGTGATACGATAGAAGTTATTGATGAAAGACTAGGTATAAACCTAATGACTAATCTTATATCATTTGATTATAACTGCATATTAGATAAATATGAGCAATTGCAATTTGGAAACTTTACTCCAAAACTTCAAGGTTTAATGGAAACGATAGCGGATGCAACAACTCAAGCAATAGAAGAAAACAATGCGGTTATAAGAGTTACATTATCAAACGAATTACAAGAAGCAACCAATAGAATTTGGAGTGCATTAGGAAGTTCTTATGTAATCTATGATGGAGATAAGATATTAGTTCTTGATAGACTACCAAAAGAAAGCGCACAAAATGTCATCATGATTAATAGTGGTGGAATTGGTTTTTCAAATACAGGTATCAATGGTACATTTGCAAGTGCATGGACAATCGATAATGTTTTAAACATGGAAAACATTAATGTAATAAATCTAACCGCCGATTTAATAAAGGGTGGAACATTAAAATTAGGTTCAAATTTGAACCAATACGGACAAATTGAAATATATAACGAAGCAAATAATATCATTGCGGAAATGAACAAAAATGGTCTTAAAATGTATGGTCAAGATGGTTCTTATATTTTAATGAACACATCCGTTGGTTTAAGTGGGTACGATAGAAATGATAATCGTATCTATTGGGCGGATGGAGATGCATTCCATATGAAGAAATCTGAAGTCGAAGAAGAAATCACATTATGTGGCAAAATGCGTTACATTCCAATAGAAGTAACACAAAACGGAATAACACATAATGGAATTGGATTGGTTTCAGTTCTTGGAGGTGGTAATTAATGGCAATATCAAATAGTAAATCAAAAACAATTTATGCACCTGCATCATCAAGTTATGGTTATACATTAAAAACTGAATTTACTGAAACAAGCACATCAAGTGCTAATAACACATCAACCATTTCTTGTAGTGCATCTTTAGGTGCATCAAAAATTGCTTATAGTGTTTCAGATGGTGGAACATTAGCAGTATATTGGCATGATAACAATACTAATACCGATACTTTGGTTAAATCAATTACGGTTTCAAGTTGTGGTAATGGTGGTGGATCTAACTACGGAACAAAAACTGCAAGTGGAACTATCACCGCCACACATAAATCCGATGGAACATTAAGTGGTTATTCAAAAGCAATATTCACTAAAAACAAATCGAATAGTTATATTCCACCAACAAGTAATGTAAGCACCGATAATACTGCATTGACTTCTATTCCTAGACAGGCAAATGTTAATAGTGCTACTAACTTTAATGATGAACAAAATCCAACTATTACTTACACAAATGGGGCAGGTAATTCAGTTACTACATTACAAGCTTGTATTGCATTAACTACAAGTTCTGCTCAATCAAATCCAATCATACCTTATAGGAACATTTCAAAAACAGGGACATCATATACCTTTACCTTAACCGATGCGGAAAGAAATGATTTAAGGAATGCAATGGCATCTCAAAGCAGTAGGAATGTTTGGTTCTATGTCAAGACCGTACTTAATGGAGTAACTTATTATTCGTATAAAATTGCAACACTAACAATTGTAAATGCTAATCCTAGTATTGACACCATTTCATATAGTGATACCAATTCAACAACAACTGATTTGACTAACGATGACCAAGTTATAATTCAAAATGCTAGTACATTACAATTTCAAATGTATGATGTGGTTGCTTTAAAAGGTGCAAGTTTGTCTAGTCTATCGGTTAATATAAATGGAAATGTTCAAACAACTTCAATCGGTGGAACTTCGATTGCATCAACCACATATAATTATGGTCAAGTTGATGTTTCAGAAAATATTAATGCGGTTCTAACAATAACCGATACTAGAGGAAATACTGCAACCTATAATGTGCCATTGACTATATGGGCACATCAACAACCAAGTGCAATAGTAAGTATTTCAAGAAATAATAATTTCTATACTCAATCAACAATCAATGTTGATGCTAACTATTCAGATTTAGATGGTTTGAATACAATAACAATTCAATATAGATTAAAGAAAGTTGAAGATAACACTTGGGGTTCTTGGGTTACTATTCAAGATAATGTCCAAACTACATTCAATGCCGACAATCAATATGCGTGGGATGTTCAAGTTTATGTTGTAGATGCACTCCAAAGTAGTATTACATATACATTTAATAAAGCATTGGATGTTGGTATTCCAATTGTATTCTATGATGTTGCAAAAAGAAGTGTAGGAGTAAATGTATTACCAACACACGATACATCTTTCGAAGTTCAAGGTTCAATGTATGTCAATGGCATTGATATAATGAACAAACTATATTGTAGATATGGAACATCAAGCGATGTAACATTAGCAACTGAAAATACTGAATACGCAATCCCATTAAATAGTGAACAATATAATAATGGATTTAGTGTTTCAAACAATAAGATAGTATGCCCTTATAGTGGGGTTGTAAGTATAAGTGCAAGTGCGTTTTTAAGTCCTTTCAATGGCTATGCAGGTATTAAGGTCAAACTTAATGGTGTAGTTATTTATGACACATATATTGGACATGGAAATGCAACTTATGGTTCTATTGTTTCACCAACTTACACAATACCTGTTACTCAAGGCGATACGATTGAATTTGCGTGTCAATCTAGTTCGGCAAATGATAAAGTAGTTCACAATATGAGAACAGGTGTAAATGTTTTTTATAATTAGAGGTGATATTATGAAAGAATATATAGAAGCAATTAAAACAAGCGAATGTTTAAGATTGTTAATAGTGTTTATAGTTCTTGATGTTATATTTGGAATATTAAGGGCAATAAAAGAACATGAGATTAATTCAACAATTGGAATTGATGGAATAATTAGGAAGTTTGGAATGATTATTGCAGGAGTAGGGTTCTTGGTAGTTGATTTAATGGTGGGAATTAACATGATTGGTTTCTTACCACAAACAATAAGAGAATATCTACCACTTCAAACAATAGGTGTATCTTCATTCTTTAATATTTTATTCATTATATTTGAAGCACTCTCTATTTTGAAAAACATGGTAAAATGCGGAATGCCAATTCCAAAGAAAATACAGGTGTTACTCAAAAGACTTCTTAAAGATTTCACAAACGAAATAAAGGAGGAAGAAAAATAATGGCATATCAAAGAGCATATTTCCCAAG
>Ga0310697_10001542_pt1 | contig 26541 bp, 16 predicted proteins | sample 172DNAGHGlowgp2_FD_203883 | JGI IMG/M metagenome (GOLD analysis project Ga0310697, IMG submission 203883) | Sheep rumen microbial communities from Palmerston North, Manawatu-Wanganui, New Zealand - 1728 DNA GHGlow gp2 (v2) (version 2) | ecosystem: Host-associated > Mammals > Digestive system >...
CTTTGGCAGCCCATTCATCGATATACTCGGCCATCGGCGACGACGGAGTGATAGGATAAATGGCGGCCACTTCACTGAACATGTAGGCAACATGGGCCGCAGCCTGGTTACCATCGCATGTCAAAAACTTTTTTTCTGCCATTTCTTTGAATGTTTAAGTTTTAATTATGAATTAGTTATATCTGCTTTAATAGTGTAAACGCCACAAAATTTTAGGCCGCAAAATTAGAAATTCCCATGCAAATACACAACCTTATTATAAAAAAAGAATTTTCTACCAAAAAAAACACATTTTTTTGAACACTATTTGAAATAATTTGTACTTTTGCGCGCTCAAAGTAGAAATCAATTGTAAACAACAACTTAAAACTCACTAAAAATGAAGAAGTTATTCTTAACGTTAGGTTTGGCCAGCCTTTTCATGGTGGCCTGCAACAACACTCCTAAGCAACCCGAACAACCTGCTGAACAACCCGTACAGGAGCCGAAGGTTGAAGTCGTTGAAGAAAAGCACGAGTGCCCGATGGAAGCCCTGAAGGCCGAGTATGCCAACTGGGAGACCATGACCGATGAGGCCAAGGCCGAACTGAACAAGAAAGCTGCCGCCGTGTTTGCCGACATGCAAGCCAAGAAAGACGAAATGATGGCTGCCGGTGAAGGCTGCGCCAAGGAAATGGCCGAAATGAGCGCAGAAGCCAAGGCTGAATGCGAAAAGAAGTGCGCCGAAATGAAGGCCGCTTGGGACAACTTCGCCAACCTCGACGTCAATGCCCAGAAGGATTTCATCCTGAAGCAACTTGAAGGTTGCGGTGGCGAAAAGGGCTGCTGCAAAGGCGAACAAGGCAAATGCGAAGAAAAGCCTGCCGAGTAATCCTAATCCCTAATGAAAACGATGAAAAAGAGGACCGAAAAGTCCTCTTTTTTATTATCAAAACAACAATAACAATATGAAAATGAATAGAATAACACTTTTGTTTGTCATAGGGGCATTGATGGTGTCGTGTGGCATGAACACAAATCAGGAAACCCCAGCCAGCAACGTTGCCTCAGTCCCCGCCGAGACGGCAACAGAGACGGCGGTGAAGCCATCATCAGAACGCGACGGCTACACCTTCAACACATCATTCCGCAAGGACGAGAACGACCAGTGCGACGCCATCGTCTTGAACTGCCAATCGGGCGAGAAGAGTCAGCAGTTCGTGTGCGAGTTCATCTGGCCCAAAGGCATGGACTTTTTGGGTGGAGCAGGAGAGATCGAGGAAGAAGACATCAACTTCGACGGCATCCCTGATGTCCAACTCTATTTAGGCAGCTTCAGCATAGATTCCCCCATGGAATACTATGCTGCGTTTGTGTGGGATGAAACCAGCCAGAGTTTCAAGGAAGTCGAGGCCTACGCCGGACTCCCCAACCCCACTATCGACGCTGAAAAACAGCGCATTGTCAGCGCCTACCACGACCTCTCGGGCGCTTATAACGAGAGCATTTACGGTTGGAAAGACGGCACGATGACGCTGATAGGAAGTCGCGTCGAAGAAGCAGAGGAAGACGAATAGCCGGCCTCGGAACCGCCTGCCCTTGAACACGGATTGCTCGGATAGACACGGATACTGTTTTTCGTGGAAATCCGCGAAATCCGTGTTCATTCTTAATATTTGCAACAGATTTACGAAAGATTTGTCTCCCTTCTCAATTTTTTTGTATTTTTGCAGTTTAATCCAAACTGCGCCCAATGTACGCCTTCATTTCAGGAAAAATAGCCGAAAAGTCGCCCACCTACGTCGTTCTCGACAACCAGGGCATCGGCTACCTCGTCAACATCACGCTCAACACTTTCACCGCCATCGGCGAAAAGGAAGAAGTGCGCCTCTACACGCACGAGCAAATCCTTGAGGACGCCCACAATCTCTTCGGCTTCTATTCCGCCAAGGAACGCGACCTGTTCGAACTGCTCATCTCCGTTTCGGGCGTAGGCTGCAATACTGCTCGACTCATTCTCAGTTCTTTGACAGTCAACGAATTGAGCAACGCTATTGCGAGCGATGACGTGAAAACCATCCAAGCCGTGAAAGGCATCGGCGCCAAAACTGCCCAACGCATCGTCATCGACCTGAAGGACAAACTGAAGAAAAACGACTTCACGACGGAAATTTTCGCCGCTCCAAACAATACTATCAAGAACGAAGCGTTATCCGCATTGACGATATTGGGCTTCGGCAAAGCCGCCGTCGACAAAGCCTTGGACCGCCTGCTCAAGCAAATGCCCGACGCCAATGTCGAAACCCTTATCAAAGAAGCACTTAAAATCTTGTAAACCTGCATTTTGAAAAACAGATGAAACGACATATAATTCACATATTGCCCCTGCTGTTCGCGTTGTTTTTCGCTCGAACGGCTTCGGCAAGCGAATACGACATCTTCTTCCATCCCTACGAAGTGGAGCCCGACACGACCAAGGTCATCTACCCCATCCCAGTTCCGACGGGCAACCCCCTCGAGGACCTCAACAACCAATCGCCGCTCTACCTCAACGACCCCGACAATTACGAGACCGAGATCATCTATGACCCGCTCACCGGCCAATACACCTTCAAACGCCGCATCGGACAGTTCTACTACGACACCCCCACCACCCTCACACAGAGCGAGTTCTTTGACTATCAGAATAAAAAAGGCATACAAGAATACTGGAAACAACGCCGAAGCCAAAACGCCCGTTCCACCACCAACGGCAGCTCCATCATTCCACCCATGTTTATCGGAGGCAAAGCCTTTGAGACCATCTTCGGCAGCAACACGGTGGACATCCGTCCACAAGGCTCGGTCGACCTCACCTTCGGCATCAAGCACAGCTTCCGTGACGACCCCTCGCTGAGCGACCGCCGCAAACGCCACACCGACTTCGACTTCGACCCCGACATGCAACTCAACGTGATGGCCAAAATCGGCGACAAGATCAACTTCAACATCAACAAGAACACCAAGGCCACCTTCAACTACCAAGACAAACTCGACCTGAAATACGAAGGCAAAGAAGACGAAATCATCCAACTGCTTGAGGCCGGTAACGTCAGCTTCCCGCTCAACAGCACCCTCATCACCGGTACACAACAACTGTTTGGTGTCAAAAGCAAACTGAAGTTCGGCAAGACCACCATCTCGTCCATAGTCTCATACCAAGAGAGCGAATCACAAAACATCACTGTGCAAGGCGGCGCACAGACCAACCAGTTCGAGCTGAGCTGTCTGGACTACGAAGAGAACCGTCACTTCTTCCTCAGCCAATACTTCAGGGACCACTACGAAGAGGCATTGGCCACCTTGCCCACAATCACCTCAAGCGTCAACATCACCAAGATCGAAGTGTGGATCACCAACACCAACACATCGACACAAAACACACGTAACATCCTCGCTCTAAACGATTTGGGCGAAGGAAAAGACGCTTGGATCTACAACAACGAAATCACCCCAACCAACAGCCAGGTATATCCGCGCAACGCAGCCAACAACTTGCTTACCCGCATGGACACCACCCAGATACGCAGCATCAGCACGGTGACCAACTATATGAGCAACGACCCCATGCGCATCGGCAGGTCGGGCTATATGACCTCGGGCCGCGACTTCGAGAAAATCGAGAATGCACGCCGCCTGAGCAACACCGAATTCTCGGTGAACTCAAAACTAGGCTTTATCTCTTTGAATGTCAGCCTCAACTCCAACCAGACGCTGGCTGTCGCCTACCAGTATACCATCGTGGGTAGCGATGAGGTCTACCAAGTCGGTGAGTTCTCCGACCAAGGCATCAACACGCCTAAAGTATTGGTGGCCAAACTGCTGCGTGGCACCACGGTAAACACCAAGATGCCCATCTGGAACCTGATGATGAAGAACGTCTACAACATCAGGGCCTACCAAATCGGATCGCAGGACTTCATGCTCAACATCTTCTACAACGGCAACTCGAACAGCACGCCATACGGCTACTTCACCGAAGGCTCGGTGAAAGGCATATCGATGCTGCACTTGATGGGATTGGACAACTTGACCACGCAAAACAACCCCATAGCAGGCGGTGATGGCGTATTCGACTTCTTGGACAACGCGGCCACAAACGGCGGTACCATCAACTCGTCGAACGGACGTATCTTCTTCCCCGTGTTGGAGCCTTTTGGCAAGCACATCCACAACAAGGTCTTCCCCGACGAACCCGAGTTGGCCAACAAATATGCCTACGACTCACTCTACACGATGACGAAGACCTCTGCCGAACAATACTCCGAGAAGAACAAGTTCAGCTTGAAGGGTTATTATTCATCACAATCGGGCAGCGAGATCAGCCTTAACGCCATGAATGTGGCTCAAGGCTCGGTGACCGTTACGGCAGGTGGTGTGCAACTCGTGGAGAACGTCGACTACACCGTCGACTACACCTTGGGACGTGTGACCATCCTGAACGAAGGTATCCTCAACTCGGGCACACCCATCAACATCGCCTTGGAGTCGAACTCGGGCTTCAGCGCCATCAAGAAGACCTTCTTGGGCACCCGCGTCGAGCATGAATTCAACCGTGACTTCCGCATGGGTGGTACGGTGCTCTACCTCGGCGAGAAGTCGTACACCCAGAAGATCAACTACGGTGAGGAAGCCATCGCCAACACCATCTATGGTGCCGACATCAGCTACCGCACCGACGCCCGCTGGCTGACGAGCCTCATCAACGCCTTGCCCGGCATCAGCACCAAGGCCCAGTCGCGCATCAGCGTCGACGGCGAGTTCGCCCGTTTCATCCCTGGCCTCTCCAAGTCGGCAAGCGAGCGCGGCACCTCCTATATCGACGACTTCGAAGGTGCCAAGTCGACCATCGACCTGCGACTGCCCACCTTGTGGTATATGGCCAGTACACCCCAAAACCAAAACAACCTCTTCCCCGAGGCAGCGGCAGGCACTGACCTCAACTACGGAAAGAACCGCGCCAAACTGTCGTGGTACGTCATCGACAACTCCATCTTCTACGACCGCAACTCCAACTATCGTCCCAACAACGTCGACAACGAGGAACTCTCGAAAAACTCAGTTCGTCAGGTGCTAGAGACCGAGCTCTTCCCCTCCAAGGACATCGCAGCAGGCACACAGACCAACATCTCGGTGCTCAACTTGGCCTATTATCCCGACGAGCGCGGACCCTACAACTACGATGTAGACCCCACGCCCTACTCGGCCGGTATCGATGCCGACGGCAAACTCAACGACCCGAAGAGCCGTTGGGCCGGTATCATGCGCAAGATGGAGTCGACCGACTTTGAGGCCACCAACATCGAATACATCGAGTTTTGGCTGATGGACCCCTTCGCCGACGAGGAATACCAGAACAACCCCGGTAAACTCTACATCAACTTGGGCGACGTCTCGGAAGACATCCTGCGCGACGGACGCAAATTCTACGAAAACGGCCTGCCCGCCACGGCTACCGTCGAGAACGTCGACACGACCATCTGGGGCCGCGTGCCTACGATGCAAGACCTCGTCAGCACCTTCAACAACTCCTCGGAAGCCCGCCAATACCAAGACGTGGGCTACGACGGCTTGCGCGACGTCGACGAGCGTTCCTTCTTCGAAGACACCTACCTCAACCTCATTAGAAACCGTTTCGGCGAAGACTCGGAGGCCTACCAACAAGCCTACAACGACCCGTCGGGCGACAACTACCACTACTTCCGCTCTAGCGATTGGGACTCGCCCGACGACCAAGAGCACCGCAGCATCCTGGCCCGTTACAAGCAGTTCAACGGCCCCGATGGCAACTCACCCTCCGACATCCAACAGACCGAAGGCTACACCAACAGCAACTCAACCCTGCCCAACGCCGAAGACATCAACGGCGACAACACCTTGAGCGAAACGGAACGCTATTACCAATATGAAATCGACCTCGACCCTGCCAAGATGGTGGTAGGACAAAACCATATCGCCGACATCTTCGAGGCCTCCAACATCGCCCTGCCTAACAGCACCTTCGGCAGCGTCACCTGGTATCAGTTCCGCATCCCTGTCAGACAACCCGACAAGGTAATCGGCCACATCGACGACTTCTCCTCGATCCGCTTCATGAGAATGTTCATGACCGACTTCGAGCGTCCCGTGGTGCTGCGTTTTGCCACCTTGGACCTCGTCAAAGGCGAATGGCGCACCTATTCGCAGAGCATCCAAGCACCTGGCGAATACGAACCTAACGACATCAACAACGAGACCACTTTCGACATCTCGGCCGTCAGCATCGACGAGAACAGCCGCCGTCAACCCATCCCCTACGTCATCCCGCCTGGCATCCAGCAGGAGACCGTCATCGGCATGACGCAGACCACCCGCATCAACGAACAGTCGCTCCAGATGACCGTGCAAAACCTCGTCGACGGCGACGGACGCGCCATCTACAAGACCGCCGACTTCGACTTCCGACAATACAAATACCTCAAGATGTTCGTCCACGCCGAAGCCGCACATGAGGACGAGTCTTTGGAAGACCAAGACCTCACCGTCTTCATGCGCATCGGTACCGACTTCACCGAGAACTACTACGAATATGAAGTGCCGGTGAAAGTCACACCTTGGGGCACGTCATACACCAACAAAGACGCCATCTGGCCCGAAATCAACAACATCGACATCCGACTGGAAGACCTCGTGGAAGTGAAGCAACGCCGCAACGAAGCCATGAACCAACCCAACAGCAACGTCAGGCTCAACTACATCTATTCCGAGAAAGTCAGGAAAGACAACATCGACGGACGCGACTATTACCACACCATCAAGGTCATTGGTAACCCAAGCATCAGCGATGTGGAGGCTATGATGATCGGTATCCGTAACCCGAAACGGCAAAACCTGGCTGATGCCGACGACGGACAACCCAAGAGCGCCATCGTGTGGGTCAACGAGCTGCGACTCACCGACTTGAGCAGCAACGGTGGCATCGCCGCCACTGGTCGTTTGGAAGCCACCTTGGCCGACTTGGGACGCGTCAGCGTGAACGGCTCCTACAAATCCGCAGGCTTTGGCGCCTTGGACAGCGACATCACCAGCAACACCTTCGAGGCCAACTCAGTCTTCAACGTGGCCACCGACCTCGAACTCGGCAAGTTCTTCGAAGACTATGGGCTGAAAATCCCGATGCACTTCGACTATGGAGAGACCAAGGTCACACCGCTCTACAACCCCTACGACCCCGACATCAAGCTGAAAGACGCCTTGTCCATGCTCAATACCGACCACGAACGCGACTCACTCACCTCGATGATCCACGACTTCACCCGACAGAAGAACATCAACTTCATGAACGTCAGGAAAGAGCGTGTCCAAAGGAAACGCAACAACGATGATGGCGAGAGCAAGCCCAAAGAGAACCCGAGAGATCCCAACAGGTCGCTCGGTGGCGGACGTGGCAACATGCCCAAGGTTCACATTTGGGATATCGAGAACTTCAATGCCTCGTTCAGCTACAACGAGACCTTCCAAGAGAACACCGACATCAAGTACTATATGGTGAAGAGCTACCGTGGTGGTTTGGGCTACAACTACGCGGGCAATCCCAAGAACGTGACCCCCTTTGCCAAGGCCAAATGGGCCTCAAAACCCTCCATGGCGTTCTTCAAGGACATCAACTTCTACTATGCGCCGAAGAGCATCGTGTTCAACACCGAGATGTACCGTTACTACTCGGAACGCGAAATGCGCAACAAGAGCGGCGGCATCGTCGACATCAAGCCCACCTACTCGAAACAATGGGACTGGAACCGTAACTACCAGTTGCGTTACGACCTCACCAAAGGCCTCACCTTCGACTACTCGGCTCAAGCCCAGGCTTACATCTATGAACCTGCCGGCTTCGTCGACCGCAACGTCGACCCCGAGCGTTGGCAGAAAAACCAAGACACCATCAAGAACGAGTTGAAGCATCTTGGCTCCATGTCGCGATTCCAGCAAAACCTCAACGCCAGCTACACCTTGCCCATCAACAAGATACCCATCCTCAACTGGATCACAGCAAGCGCCAACTACCAAGGCACCTACAATTGGACAGCCTCGGCACAGTCGATACAACCCCGTTTAGGCAATACCATCGAGAACTCCAACAACATTCAAGGTAATGCCACCCTCGATTTCACCAAGCTTTACAACAAGGTGCCCTACCTCAAGCAAGTCAACACCCCGCAACGGCGCAACAACAGCGGAAAGGGCAAGGGCAACCAAGAGAGGAAGGGCGAAAAAGACACTGATCAGCCCGCCGATTCCACCAAGACCACACCCAAGGTGAACTACGGCAAAATCGTGCTCGACAACTCGCTGCGCGTGCTTACCTTGGTCAAGAAAGTGTCGGGAACCTACTCACTCAACAACGGACAGTCGCTGCCGGGCTTCATGCCCAAGGCACAATATGTGGGCCTCAACAGCGACACATGGGCACCCGGACTCGGATTCGTGTTTGGCAGCAGCTACGGCAGCGACGCCAACATCTTTGAAAAAGCAGTCGCCAACAGCATCGATGTGGAAAACGCCAAACGTTGGCTCACCATCGACTCCATCATAAGCCAGCCTTACACGCGACGCAGCACCGAGACGATGAACTACCGCGTCAATACCGAGCCGCTGCCTGGCATCAAAATCGATTTCACCGGAAACCGCAACTATGCCGAGAACCAGCAGCACTATTTCCGCTACAACGAGGCTACCAACAACTTCGACGTGTTCACTCCCACCAACAACGGTAGTTTCAGTATGAGCTACTTCATGGGCGGCACCTCGTTTGTACGCACCGACTCCATACACTCAAGACTGTTCAACAACCTGTTGGAAAACCGCAAGATCATTGCTGAACGCATAGCAAGCAACAACCCGCAATGGATCGACCAAGTCAACGAATACGCCTTCGACAGCATCGCAGGCGACTACTTCCCGAAAGGCTACAACTCTTCTTCGATGGAAGTGCTCCTCTACTCGTTCATCGCAGCCTACACCGGCAAGGACCCGAACACTATGAGCCTCAACCCATTCCCCCGCATCCCGCTACCTAACTGGAACCTGACCTACAACGGCCTGACCAACATACCCGCCATTGGCAAGCTCTTCAAGTCGGTGAGCATCACGCACAGCTACAAGTCGAATTATGCCATCAACTCATGGGCCAGCAACGTGTATTACGACGAGGACAACACCATCCAAACCTTCGAGAACTCCGACATCATCGTCCCGAAATACGACATGGGGCAGATCGTCCTCAGCGAACAATTCGCCCCCTTGATTGGCATCGACTTGGGACTGCAAAACTCCATGACCGCCAACTTCCAACTCAAGAAGTCGCGCACCATGACATTGAGTTTCGCCAACAACCAACTCACCGAGGTCAACGGACGCGAGCTGGTGATTGGTGCCGGCTACCGCATCAAGAACGTCAGCTTCAACTTCACACCCATCGGCGGCAACGGCAAGTCGCAGACCATCAAGAACGACCTTGTGCTCAAACTCGACATCGGCTACAAGAGAGACATTACCATCCTGCGCCGCATCGACGAGAACAACAACCAAGTGTCGGCCGGCCAAAACAAGCTCAACTTCTACTTCACTGCCGACTACAACTTCAGCCAACGCCTGAGCGCACAAGCCTTCTTCAAGTACGACCTGTCGATTCCCGAGGTGGCCAACACCTTCCGCAACTCCACCACCTACGGCGGCATCACCTTGAGATTCAGCCTCGCACAATAAAATTTTCAGGAAAATGCCGAACGAGTGACTAAAATACGTAATTTCGCAGCCTTAACAGAAACAACTCTAATACAAACTAAAATGAATATTCCAGCAAACCTGAAGTACACCAACGACGACGAATGGATCCGCCTTGAAGGCGAAGAAGCCTACGTCGGCATCACCGATTACGCACAACACGAACTTGGCGACATCACCTTTGTCGACGTCGACCCCGACCTCGTCGGTGAGACCTTGAACGCCCAAGAAGAATTCGGCGCCATCGAAGCCGTGAAGACCACCGCCGAGCTGCTCATGCCCGTGGCTGGCGAAATCCTCGAAGTCAACGAAGCCTTGGCCGACGAAGAGAACGCCAAACTCGTCAACAGCGACCCCTACGGCGAAGCTTGGATCATCAAGATCAAAGTGAACGATGTCGCCGAACTCGACGGCCTCTTGGATGCCGCCGCCTACGAGGCCAAGATCGGTTAATCACACTAGCCCATGTCATTTCGAGCCTCATAAAGGCGCAGAAACGCTTACATCAGGCTCGGTATGACATGCCTTTGAAAGGCGAAGAAACCTATGGGCTTAGAAAAAATCACCAAAAACAGCTACCCGGGAATTCTGTGCGGAATCGTCATCTTGATTCTGACAGGGCTTCCGGGTTCCTTATTGCCCCACCCCAAACCCATCATAGGTCTCGACAAGGTGATGCATTTCCTCATGTATGCCTGCTTCGCCTTTGCCTGCCTCTGGGGCTACCGCGAGCCTTTCGTCTTCAACGATGTCGCATACAAAAAGAGAGCCATGCTGATCACCCTCGTCATCGGCATTGCCTACGGCGGAATGACCGAGCTGATGCAAAACTATTTCGTACCCCAACGGACAGGCGACTGGTTTGATTTTCTAGCCGACAGCATAGGAGCCTTGATCGGAACCCTCGTTTTTTACCTTTTTTTCCGCCACAAAAAATAAAATTCGGATTATTTGCGTTTCATAAGAAAATAATTCCTATTTTCGCACCCAAATTAGGAAGCAAAATATTTAAAACACACATAACCATGGAAGAGAAAAAATCACCAAAAGCCGACCTTGAGAACAAGAAGTTGATGTTCATCCAGATAGGAATGATCATCAGCCTTCTCATCGCATGGCTCACCTTCGAACACAAGAACTACGACAAGCGCGAAATCGACGAGAGCCTGCTCAATCGTGAGATTGTGGAAGACCTCGAAATGACGGAAATCACCAAACAGGAGGAGCCGAAGCCCCAGCCTGTGGAAATGCCCAAACAAACCACGCAACTCGAGATCGTGCAAGACGACGTTGAAGTAGAAGACATCGAAATCAACGCTGAAGTCGACCAACAGGAAGTTATTGAGGAATACGTTCCCGTCGAAGTTGAAGAAGAGGAAGTCCAAGAACAGGAGATCTTCCAAATCGTGGAAGAGATGCCTGCGTTCCCCGGCGGTGAGGCCAAACTGATGGAGTATGTGGCCAAGAACATCAAGTACCCCCAGATTGCCCGTGAGACCGGCATCCAAGGTCGTGTGTTCGTCGGCTTCGTCGTCGAACCCGACGGTTCCATCTCCAACGTGAAACTGCTCCGTGGCATCGGTGGCGGTTGCGACGAAGAGGCCATGCGCGTCATCAAGTCGCTGCCCAAGTGGAAGCCCGGCAAGCAACGTGGTAAGGCCGTGCGTGTGTCCTACCAAATCCCGGTGTTCTTCAAGCTGCAGTAAAAGCAGCCACACCTTAGCAAAAAAGAAAAGCCAGCGTCGCGACGCTGGCTTTTTTCATTTCATTCCTGATAATAGACCCGCTTCACCCGCTGCGACACCCGCGTCATAATTTCGTAAGGAATCGTCTGGCAAGCTCGCGCAATGTCGGCAATGTCGTGCTCGGCATCGAAAATGACCACCGTGTCGCCTTCAGAGGCTTCAACGTTCGTCAGGTCGAGCATGCACATGTCCATGCAGATGTCGCCGACCGTCTTCACCGGCCTGCCGTTCACATAGAACGTGCCATTGCCGTTGCCCAACAGACGAGCGAGGCCGTCGGCGTAGCCAATCGGTACAATGCCGATACGCATATCCGTTTCGGCCCGACCATGACGGTTGTAGCCGATGCTGTCGCCCGCAGGCACCTTCTTGATTTGGTTGATGGTCGTCTTGAGCGACACCACGGGCTGCAGGGCGTCTTTGTCGACATCGCAGGTGGGCACACCATAGAGGCCAATGCCCAAGCGCACCATGTCGAACTGGTATTGCGCAAAACGCGTGATGCCCGCCGTATTGAGGATATGGCGCAGCACCTTGTGCGGGAAAGCCTCAACAATCATCTGGCTCCCTCGTTCAAAAGTGTGTATCTGACTCAAAGTGAACGCATCTTCGTTCGGGTTGTCGGCGGTGGCCAGATGCGAAAACACACTCTTCACATTCAACATCGGGTTGGCCTTGATGCGGCGGATAAGCTCGGGCAACTCGTCGAGAGAGAAGCCCAAGCGATGCATGCCCGTGTCGAGCTTGATGTGGACATTCAAGGGATGTGCCTCGGGCAATGCCATGTTCTCCATGGCCTGTTCGATGCATTCCAAGTTGCGGAAGCTGAACACCTCCGGCTCAAGATGGTATTTGATGATATTGTCGTAACTGTTCACCTCGGGACTCATCACCATGATGGGCAGGTTAATGCCTGCACGGCGCAACTCCACGCCCTCGTCGGCAAAAGCCACCGTCAGGTAGTCGACGTTATGGAACTGAAGCACATTTGATACCTCGAGGTTGCCACTGCCATAGCCAAAGGCTTTCACCATCACCATGAGTTTGGTCTCAGGCTTGATCTTCGACCGGAAATGATTGAGGTTGTTGACCAAATGGTTGAAATTGATCTCAAGCACAGTCTCATGCGCCTTTTCCTGCAGTTCCATGCCGATTTGCTCGAACTCGAACGCACGCGCGCCTTTCAGCAAGATGGTTTGGTTGCTGAACTTGGAGAAGGGGAAATGCGCCAGGAAGTCGCCCACGTTGGGGAAGAAATAACGCTCCATGTCGAACTTGTTGGATTGGCGCGAAATGCCTTCGCCGATACCAATCAACATGTCAACGTCTTTGTTCTTCAACAGCTGGGCAATCTCCGTATAAAGGTCGATCTCGTTGCGGCCGCTCTGAAGGATGTCTGACAGGATGACCACTCGGCGTTGGTGCTGGTGCTGCTGCCGCATCACGTCCAAAGCGATGGAGAGCGAGTTGATGTCGGAGTTGTAGTAGTCGTTGATGATGGTGCAGTTGTTCATGCCCGCCTTGATCTCGAGGCGCATGGCGATTGACGTCAGCGACATCAGGCGTTCGGCGATGACCTCGGGACGCATCTGAAGCAGCAGGCCCACGGCGATGCAATGGATGGCGTTTTCGATGGAGGCGTCGTCGGTAAACGGGATGACAAAAGCCATGCTCTCACCTTGATAGGCGGCTTGTATGGTAGAGGACTTCCCGTTTTTCACCACCGAGGTGATGGTAAGGTCGGCTTCCGCAAACTTGCGGCTCCATGTGAACAACCTTAACTTCGAGGCCATGCCCGATCGGATGATAACCTGCTGTATCTCAGAATAGTCCATGCAATACACCAACGATTCGGCCTTGGTGAAGAGGTTGAGCTTCTCCCCTGCCTTTTGCATTGGGTTGATGAAGTTCTCCTCGTGGGCTTGCCCGATGTTGGTGAACACGCCGATGTTGGGCCGTATCATGTCTTGAAGCGCCATCATCTCGTCGGGTTCGGAAATGCCGGCTTCGAAGATGGCCATGTCGTAGCTGTCGTTCATCTGCCACACCGAGAGTGGTACGCCTACCTGCGAGTTGTAGCTTTTGGGGCTGCGCACGATGTTGTGGTCGGGGCTGAGCATCTGGTAGAGCCATTCCTTGACGATGGTCTTGCCATTGCTGCCCGTGATGCCGATGACGGGCATGCCGAACTGCTGCCTGTGGCGCGCCGCCAAGGTCTGCAGGGCCTTCAACGTGTCGGCCACGACGATGAAGACGGCATCGGGGCATTGCTCTTGCAAGGGCCGTTTCACCACGAAGGCACGCACACCGCGGTCGTAGAGTTCCTTGATATATTTATGGCCATCGTTGCGCGCACTCGCCAAGGCAAAGAACAAAGCCAAACGAGCGTCCATCAGATGACGACTATCGATAAGCAAATCGCTGATTTTCAAATCCGTTGCATTCCCGATAACCTGTCCGTTGACGATTTCGGCCACTTCGTGAATAGAATAAAACTGATGTTGCATAAATCCACTGAAATTTCCTGCAAAAATACAGTTTTTCCACCAAAAACATTACCTTTGCAACATCAAACAAAACGAAAAAAAATGAGTCTAAAGCAACACATCCCCAACGCCCTCACCTGCGGCAACCTCGTCTCGGGCTGCATGTCCATCCTCTTCATCGCCTGCGGCATGCCTGTGAAAGCCGCCATCATGATCTTCGTTGCCGGTCTCTTCGACTTTTTCGACGGCTTTGCCGCCCGATTGCTCAAGGCGCATTCGCCCATCGGGGCCGACTTGGACTCGTTGGCCGACGTGGTCTCGTCGGGAGTGGCACCCGGTTTCATCATGTATTGGCTGATGGCTCATGCCGTCGACCTGCCCGATTTCAGATGGCTGGGCATCAGCGTGTTGCCTTGCTTGGCATTTCTGCTGCCGGTTTTTTCTGCCATCCGTTTGGCCAAGTTCAATATCGACGACACGCAAAAGACGTCATTCCGCGGCCTGCCTGCTCCAGGCATGGCCATTTTCGTTGCCTCATTGCCTTTGGCGCTCGGCCAAGTGGGGCATCTCACCGACGGCGCTTTGGGCTATTGGGCCTGCCTCGGCATCACGTTGGTTTTCAGCTTCATGATGGTCTGCAACCTGAGGTTTTTCTCGTTCAAGATGAAGTCGGCCTCATGGAAAGGCAATGAAATAAGATGGATTTTCCTCATCATCGCCGTGGCGGGATTGGCCGCGTTCAGGCTCGTCGCACTGCCGTTCATCATGATGGTTTACGTGCTGTTGTCGGTGTTTTTCGCTGGAAAAATGGAACAATTCTCTGAAAATAGGTAATTTTACCTATAGCATTTCCAATTTTTGTTATTACATTTGTAGCGTGATTTGCATAAAAATGCCAATCCCATGATTACGCGTTGCGCTCCATACCGAAACTTGGCCTCCGCTTTGCCACACTGGGCAAAGGGCATTGCGCGTCTTACCCCCCCCCATCATATCATCTGATAATCAGCAATTTACATTATTTCTCAACATCAAAAAACCGAAAGGCGCGAAAAGCCTTTCCGGATCTTCCGTTTTTTTCCGATGCCCATCCCCTGTCCCGCGTCCCGTGTCCCGTGTCCCGCAGTCTCGCGTCCCCAAACCCCTGAATCATAAATCTTCAAATCAAATAAAAGTCTAACTCAAAATTCAACCATTATGAAAAGATTTCTACTCACTTTGCTCGCGGCGATTGCCTTCGCCGGCTTGAGCATGGCCCAGGATGTGTATTACTCTGGGTACTACACCAATTCCTCTGGCAGGAAAGTGGCCGCAGTTTACAAAAACAATACGAAACTATATGAATCATCTGGCGCAACTTTTGACAGCGAATCCACAGGCGTTGTATTTGCCGACAACCATGTGTTCTGGTCGCAGACTACTACAAACCTCAATGGTTATTATGGCTTTGCCGATATCTATAAGGACGGCAACGTCTGGTTGAACAGCCCCGCCAACGAATACCGCCACATCAACGGCATGTGCACGTCCACGTCCAGCGTCTATATCTATGCCGCGGGCAGCATGGTTACCAACGGGGTGCAGCGGGCTGTGGTTTGGAGGGCAATGTCGTGGGATGACAACTGCTCCTCCACCCCCTATTACATCATGGGCAACACCAGCTACGACAGCGAGGCTTTGGCTTGTTGCTACTTTGACGGCCATCTTTATGCCGTAGGCGTCCAATATATGTCTGAAGGCAACGACTCCTTCAGAGGCGTACTCTGGAAAGACGGCGTGGAGTTATGTAATCTTGGCACAGGTATTAGACCAGAGGGCATTGACAGTGACCGTGCTTATAATGGATTAGATATTATTGCAGCTGATTTCAATCATGATTATGATACATATACATATATTGAGGTATGGGATTTAATCAACGGTCAGTTTTATCCGCACGTTGCTGGAATGCCAACTGATGCCACTCAAGGCTGCATATGCAATGATTATGGACTCCGATGCTGGGGACAGAAGGCTCAAAACCAATTAATGGTTTTCGAAGATTGGGGCTTAGTTTATTCGCATCCCATCTCTTCGTCTGTAAACAACGGAATCACTGCGATTGAAGCCAACGACAATGGCGTTTATTACGCAGGGCAACTCAACAACCAAGGAAAAGTTTGGAAAGACGGCAGTGTGTTGTATTCCCCCTCTAATTGCCAATGCATCTTAGACTTATACATGGTTGACCCAACATGCTCACAAAGCAGTTATAACCTTCCCTTTGAGGAGGATTTTGAATATGGCACCACCCATTGGATCTGTTGGACAATAGAAAACTTCTGGGAGAAAGAACTTGGTTATTATGGCACTGGTAGTTTATCTGCTTCGTTTTCTAATTCCTATACAGATGGTGATGTTTATTGGCTCAAAAGCCCGCAAATCGTCATTCCGTCGGGCAGCGGCACCACCACACTTACCTTTGATTCAAGAATATATTTATTTAGTGGAACTTATCCTTCAGGAGGATGCTCGGTTTGGATATCGACAAGCACTCCAAATTCTTTCAGTAATCAACTGTGGGCCGCAACTTCGGCAACCGACAATGTGGAAACCATAACTATAGATCTCTCCGCCTATAATGGACAGTCCGTTTATCTCGGTTTTAAGTATAATAGAGGCACTGCTTCTCCTCGTTTTAGATGGTCCGTTGACAACGTTTCCGTCACCCAAAGTGCCCCCACCCAATACACCATCACGGCCAATGCCAGCCCCACAAGTGGCGGCACGGTGAGCGGAGGCGGCACCTACAACCAAGGCGCCACCTGCACCCTCACGGCCACGCCTGCCAGCGGCTATGAGTTCCTCTACTGGAAGAAGGGCAACACCCAAGTGAGCACCAACGCCAACTACAGCTTCACCGTCACCGAAAGCGCCACCTATACAGCTTACTTCCAGCAGGCCGCGCCCACACAATACACCATCACTGTCAATGCCAACAACAACGCATGGGGCACGGTGAGCGGCGGCGGCACCTACAACAGCGGTGCCACCTGCACCCTGCACGCCACGCCCGCCAGCGGCTACCAGTTCGACAGCTGGAAGAAGAACGGCTCGGTGGTGAGCACCAACCCCAACTACAGCTTCACCGTCACCGAAAGCGCCACCTACACGGCCTACTTCAGCGCGGAGCCCGTCACCTACTACACCATCACCACCAACGTGACGCCCACGGGCGCAGGCACGGTCACTGGCGGCGGCACCTTCCCCGCTGGCTCCAGCGTCACCCTCACTGCCACAGCCAACAACGGCTACTCCTTCAGCCAGTGGAACGACGGCTCGACGCAAAACCCGCGCACCATCACCGTGAACGGCGACGCCACCTACACGGCGCAGTTCACGCAAGACAACTACACCATCACCGTCTACGCCAACCCCGCCAACGGCGGCACCGTCACAGGCGGCGGCGCCTACCACTACGGCGACACGCCCACGCTGACGGCCACAGCCAACAGCGGCTATGAGTTCCAAGGTTGGGACGATGGCGTCAGCACCAACCCACGCCAGATCACCGTGACGGGCAACGCCACCTACACGGCCGTGTTCAGCGAGGTGGGTGCGACCTACTACACCGTCACCACCTCGGTCAGCCCCGCAGGGGCAGGCACCGTGAGCGGCGGAGGCACCTACGAGGCCGGCTCCGTCATCACCCTCGCGGCCACGGCCAACCCGGGCTACACCTTCAGCCGCTGGAACGACAACTCGACGCAGAACCCGCGCACCGTCACGGTGAACAACGACATGACCTTCACCGCCATCTTCACCCAGAACCAGTACACCATCACCGTCGTGGCCAACCCGAGCAACGCGGGCACGGTGAGCGGCGGCGGCGCCTACCACTACGGCGACCACGCCACGCTGAGCGCGACGGCCTACAGCGGCTACAACTTCGTGGGCTGGAGCGACGGCTCGACACAGAACCCGCACCAAGTGACCGTGACGGGCAACGCCACCTACACGGCCACGTTCAGCCAGGCAGGCACGACCTACTACACCCTGACCGCCTATGTGTCGCCCGCCGGTGCAGGCAGCGTCAGCGGCGCAGGCACCTACCCCGCCGGCGCGAGCGCCACGCTCACCGCTACAGCCAACACGGGCTACACCTTCAGCCGCTGGAACGACGGCAGCACCAGCAACCCGCGCACGGTGACAGTGAACAACAACATGTCGTTCACGGCCATCTTCACCGCTCAGCAATACACCATCACCACCAACGTGGCTCCCACCGGCTCTGGCACAGTCACAGGCGGTGGCACCTACGCCTACGGCAGCATGGCCACCTTGCGCGCCATACCCAACACGGGCTATGAGTTCATGCAGTGGAGCGACGGCAACATGCAGAACCCACGCACCTTCACCGTCACCCAAAACGCCACCTACACTGCCTTGTTCAGCAACGGCACGGGCAACATGTACACCCTGACGGTGACGCCCAACTTCCCGCTGCTCGGCCAGACCTTCGGCAGCGGCACCTACCCCGCAGGCTCGACGGTCGAGATCAGCGCCTACCCGAACGTCTACGCCCGATTCGTGAAATGGAGCGACAACAACACCGACAACCCGCGCACGGTGACAGTGAACAGCAACATGGAGTTTGTGGCCGAGTTCGTCGCAGCCCAGCGTTACGACATCACGGTGGTAAGCGCCGACGAGACCATGGGTCAGGCATACGGCGGCGGCAACTTCGTTGAAGGCACCGAAATCGAGATCAGCGCAGTGGCCAACGAAGGCTACTTCTTCACCGGATGGAGCGATGGCAACACACAGAACCCGCGCAGAGTGACGGTGACAGGCAATGCCACCTACACCGCACAGTTCGCCGAGAACACGGTGGTGACCTACACGCTCACCGTGGTGAGCAACGCCGAGCAAGGCACGGTGAGCGGCGGCGGCGTCTACGTGGCTGGCACAACAGCCACCGTGCAGGCCTTCCCCAACACAGGCTTCCTCTTCGACAAGTGGAACGACGAAAACACCGACAACCCGCGCACGCTGACGATGAACAGCGACATCACCTTGGTGGCCTTCTTCAAGGGCACGGGCATCGGCGAGCAGGAGGGCAGCCACTACGTCATCTATCCCAACCCCGCCAAGTCGACCATCCGCATCATCGGCATCGAGACCAACAGCTCAGTTGAGATCTACAACAGCCTCGGCGAGCTGGTGAAAGTGGTGAGCGCCAATCCCGACCAGGAGATCGGCATCCGCGACCTCGCCCCGGGTCTCTACCTCATCCGTTGCGGCAACGCCACAATGCGCTTCGTCAAACAACAATAATAGTTGATTTTAGTTTTCCTGAATCCCGCAGCAAATGCTGCGGGATTCGCTTTTTTGGGGATTCCCTTTGCCTATTTCAAGCAAATGCGACGGCATGAACCATTAACTTCATGCCGCCGCTGTCATTCATACGATACGGAACGCCCTTACGAGCTGGAATCTCCCTTACAACTCCTTCTTGTGGAAAACGAAATTATGGCCGAGATACACCTCGCGGACATGCTCGTCCTGCGCCAGATTCTCGGGCGTGTCAGTCTTGAGCACCTTGCCATCGAAGAGCAAATAGGCTCGGTCGGTGATGCTTAGCGTTTCATGCACGTTATGGTCGGTGATGAGCACACCGATGTTTTTCCGCTTCAACTTGAAAATGATGCGTTGGATGTCCTCGACAGCGATAGGGTCGACGCCAGCGAAAGGCTCATCCAAAAGGATGAAGTTAGGGTTGATGGCCAAGGCACGGGCAATCTCAGTACGGCGACGCTCGCCACCCGACAGTTGTATGCCTTTGCTCTTGCGCACCTTCTGCAAGCCAAACTCGTCGAGTAGCGCCTCAAGTTTCTCTTGTTGTTGCTGCTTGGTCATGCCGGGCTTGAACTGCATGACGGAAACGATGTTGTCCTCGACGCTCATCTGCCTGAACACCGAGGCTTCTTGTGCCAAATAGCCAATGCCGATTTGGGCGCGCTTATACATAGGCAGGTCGGAAATGTCCTTATCATCGAGGAAGACCTTGCCTGCGTATGGCTTGATGAGCCCCACCACCATATAGAACGTTGTCGTCTTGCCCGCCCCGTTGGGGCCGAGCAGACCCACAATCTCGCCTTGTTCAACCTCGATGTTGACATTGTTGACCACGGTGCGCTGACCGTATTTCTTGACCAAATCTTCTGTTCTCAGCTTCATCTTCAGTTATCAGTTATTCAGTTGTTCAGTTATTCAGTTGTTCAGTTACTCAGTTGTCGCTTTGCGTCACTGTGCGAGGCACGAAGCAGTCTAAAATTGAATCTTTAGTCGCTCAGTTGCTTCTAGCTCATCCCCCTGCTTTAGGAGACGCGGATCAAGTCCGCGATGACGCCTTGGGATTGAGACTGCCAGAGGCCAAAGGCTAAAGGCCAGCAGCCATTAAAAAATCCCTTCCTTCAATATATCATGCAAATGAATGATACCCAAATATTTGCCTTGACAAACCACTGGCAATTGCGTGATGCTGTTTTCGCGCATCTTATGCAGGGCGTCGACCACCAAGGCATCCTCCTCGATAGTCTTGGGGTTGGAGGTCATGATTTGCGCGGCTTTCACGTGTTCGATGTCGGTGGTATTCATCAGCATGCGGCGCAAGTCGCCGTCAGTGATGATGCCCAATATCTGCTCGTCGTGCATCACCACGGTGGCACCCAAGCGCTTGTGGGTCATCTCGATGATGACGCGTGTGAGATTGTCGTCGGGGCCCACCTCGGGGCGCTCATTGCGGGTGTAGAGGTCTTTCACACGAAGGTAGAGTTGCTTGCCGAGTGCCCCGCCAGGGTGGAACTTGGCGAAATCCTCCGTGGAGAAACCGCGGCACCTCATTAATATAAGCGCCAGAGCGTCGCCCATGACGAGTTGCGCCGTGGTGCTACTCGTTGGGGCCAGGCTGCCGGGGATGGCCTCCTCGCTGACCGACACGTCAAGGACATGGTCGGCCTGCGCAGCAAGGTAAGAGTCGCGATTCCCCACGATGGCCACAATCTTGTTGCCTCGCAACCTGATGAGCGGCACCAGCACCTTGATTTCCGGGGTCTCGCCACTTTTCGAAAGCACGACCACCACATCGCCTTCTCGCACGATGCCCAGGTCGCCATGGATGGCATCGGCGGCATGCATGAACACGGCCGTAGTGCCTGTCGAATTCATCGTGGCCACAATCTTTTGTGCGATAATAGCGCTCTTCCCGATGCCTGTAAAGACCAGATTTCCCTTGTTTTCAAGCATCAGTTCCACCGTTTTCCGGAAATCGTCGTCAATTCTTTGCCTCAATCCAATTATCGCATTAGCCTCATTTTCAATAATTTGAGTGGCTAATTCAATAATTATGTCATTTTTTTTCATTTTTTATCGCTTTTTTCTTGCTTCGTATATCCTAAAACCTATAACTTTGTCTTTGCGACCAGAGCTCAAAACGGCTCAAAAATAAGAACGAATTTTCTCTTAAGAGATTGCAAAATAACGCAAAAAATCGGACAATACCAAAAGAAGGAAATCATGGCAAAAAAAGCAGACCTCGAGATTCACAAGCTACTGAAGAATGTTTTCGGCTTCGACCAATTCAAGGGCAACCAGGAAGAGATCATCAAAAGCATCCTTGGCGGCAACAACACTTTCGTACTCATGCCGACGGGTGGTGGCAAATCACTTTGCTACCAGTTGCCCGCGCTGATGTCGAAAGGCACGGCCATCGTCGTCTCGCCACTCATCGCCCTGATGAAAAACCAGGTCGACATGATCCGCAACTTTGGCACCGAGCTGGGCATCGCCCATGTGATGAACTCGTCACTATCAAAAGCCGAGCTGATGGAGGTGAAAGAAGACTTGAAGAGCGGCAAGACCAAGCTGCTCTATGTGGCGCCCGAGTCGCTCACCAAAGACGAGACCGTCGACTTCCTTCGAGGGTTGAAGATTTCCTTCGTTGCCATCGACGAGGCGCACTGCATCTCGGAGTGGGGCCATGACTTCCGTCCTGAATACCGCCGCCTGCGTCCCATCATCAATGCCATTGGCGACAACCTGCCTATCATCGCCCTGACGGCCACCGCCACGGTCAAAGTGCAGAACGACATCATGAAGAACCTCGAGATCATGGATGCCAAAGTCTTCAAGTCGTCGTTTGACCGTCCGAACCTATACTACGAAGTACGTCCCAAGACCAAAGACGTCATCAAGGATATCATCAAATACATCAAGCAAAATCCAGGCAAGTCGGGCATCGTTTACTGCCTCAGCCGCAAGAAAGTGGAAGAGCTGGCCGAGACTTTGGCCGTCAACGGAATCCGAGCCCTGCCCTACCATGCCGGCCTCGACAGCCAGACCCGTAAGGAGAACCAAGACAAATTCCTCATGGAAGAAGTCGATGTCATCGTGGCCACCATCGCCTTCGGCATGGGCATTGACAAGCCTGACGTGCGCTTCGTCATCCACCACGACATCCCGAAGAGTCTTGAAGGCTATTACCAAGAGACAGGCCGCGCCGGTCGCGACGGAGGCGAAGGCAACTGCATCGCTTTCTACGACTACGAAGACATCCATAAACTCGAAAAGTTCAACAAAGGCAAGAACGTGGCCGAGCAGGAAATTGCCCGAGAGTTGCTCAACGAGACGGTGACCTACGCCGAGTCGGCCGTTTGCCGTCACAGACTCCTCCTCCATTATTTCGGTGAAGAATACAACAAGGAGAACTGTGGCTCGTGCGACAACTGCCGCTCGCCCAAGGAGAAATTCGACGGCAAGGAAGACCTCAAGCTCGTCCTCGAAGCCGTGGAAGACACCAAGCAGCTCTTCAAGACCAAACATATCGCCGAACTACTCGCCGGCAAGCTCACTGGCGACATCAAGGCGGCCAAGCAGGAGAACAACGAGTTCTTCGGCGCTGGCGACGAACACGACGACAAATATTGGACCGCAGTCATTCGTCAAGCCTTGGTCAACAAACTGCTCTCGAAAGACATCGAGAACTACGGCATCCTGAAGATTACCAAGGAAGGCAAGGCCTTCATCAAGAAGCCGTACACCATCATGCTCGTCAAAGACCACGACTATGAGAACTCCGACGAGGACGATCCCGATGCCATGGCTGCCTTGGGTGCCGGCAAGGATGGCGGTGCCGACAAGACCCTCTTTTCACTGCTGAAAGACCTGCGCAAGACCATTGCCAAGCAAAACGGTTTGCCGCCTTTCGTCATCTTCCAAGACCCGTCGCTCGAAGACATGGCCATCCAATACCCCATCACCAAGGAGGAGATGACCCAGATTGCGGGTGTCGGTGCAGGCAAGGCCGAAAAGTTCGGCGAGCCTTTCATCAAGCTCATCAAAGAGTATGTCGAAGAGAACGAAATCACCCGCCCCAACGACATGGTGGTGAAATCGGTTGTCAACAACTCGGCGCTCAAGATTGGCATCATCCAAAACATCGACAAGAAAATCCCACTCGACGACATCGCCTACGGCAAAGGCTTGAGTTTCGACGAGTTGCTCTCCGAAATCGAGAGCATCGTGTCGTCGGGCACGCACCTCGACATCAACTATTTCATCGAGGACTATGTGGACATCTACCATCAGGAAGACATCCTCGACTATTTCCGCGAGGCCGAATCCGACGATGTGCAGACCGCCTTGCGCGAACTTGGTGAAGACGAATACGAGGAAGAGGAAGTCCGCTTGATGCGCATCAAGTTCCTATCTGATGTTGGCAACTAATTGTAAATGAAAAAAATACCATTCATTGTTTTGTTCCTTGTCCTTGCGACCCTCGTCGGGTGCAAGGACAAAGGTTTTGTACCCAGCCGTATGCTCACGGAACAGGAGATGATCGCCATCATGACCGATGTACAAATCATCGAGGCCGACATCAACCGCCAGAAGACGCAGGAACGCGAGCGTGACCCCAACGATACGACTAAGGTCAAGCCCAAAGACTACGTAGCGATTTCGAGGGATTACTACGCCCAACTCTTCGAGCATTACGGCATCACCGACAGCATCTTCGCGCAAAACATCCAATACTACACGGAGCATCCCGCCGACCTGGAGCGCATCATGGATTCGGTGGTTCAGCGACTGACAGCCCAGTCCCGATGGGACGACAGCCAATAGGCAGACGGTGTAAACCTCCGCCGACCAAACGACAACGGCAACCAGCCCAGTCCCGAAGGGACGACAGCCATTAGGCAGACGGTGTAAACCTCTGCCAATTATCAAACATCAAAACATCGTCAAACACCAAAACATTCGTCAAACATCAAACATTCGTTAAACAACAAACAACCCATGCCATGGCCAGCACGTTAGTCCAGCAATACATGCACATCGTGTTCCACACCAAATGCACCGCTATCACCATGCGCGAAGAGGATTTGGAACGTATTTTCGATTACGTCGGCGGTGTCATCCGCAACATCAATGGCGTTTCCATCCAAGTAGGCGGTCGTCCCGACCACATCCACATTTTGGCATCGATGCCAAAAACGATGAGTTTGGCAGAATTTGTCAGGACCATCAAATCCAACAGCAGCAAATGGATCAAAACATTGGACAGTTATTATGAACCATTCATGTGGCAGGAAGGCTATGGCGCATTCAGCGTCAGCGCATCCGTGTTGGAAGGCACCACAAAATACATCAAAAACCAGAAGGCGCATCACGACAAACAGACGTACGTCGACGAATACAAACAATTCTTGGATGCATACCATGTGGAATATGACGAACGGTATGCGTTCGTGGATTGATTTTTTCGGCTTGCGAACGGCTCGTCCGCATTTTTATCGGCAGGGGTTTACACCCCATTTCGCCGTTATTTTTCGGCAGGGGGTTACACCCCATTTCGTCGTTTTTTTCGGCTGCAAGGCTGTCACCCCTTCGGGGTTCCCATTACTTCTTCAACTCAGTAGCAATCAAATCATTCAATTTCTTAGCTGCATCAATGAGCATGCTTTCGTCCGTCGGGACGGGCACGAGCTTTGTATTCAAGCGGCTCAAAGTCTCCGACGAGCAGGCTTCACGGTCGCCCTTGATGGTGGTGTAGTCGTTCTTGAAGGTAGAGGTCACTTCGAAGGGGACGGATCCCAACACCCTTCCGTGGCTTTCAGAACGGTATTGAATGCGTCCCGAAATCTTTACGCTCTTCGTCTGCGTATGGTCCGTCACTTCGACGGTTTGGTTACCTTTTGTTTCTTTGAAGGTCACTTCGTCCAATCGACTTGGTGAAATAGTTACATCATCTACAAACACACATACAATCGACTCTCGATTCGGCCTTGGTCTAGGGTCGTTTTGTATCCAAATTCTTGAAATTTGGGCAGGAAGCTCTCCTTCATCAAAATCAAACACAACTTCTCGAAAAGAGTAAAAGTCAGAACCGTTTCCGTAGTATCCAAAATCGACACATTCATTTATATATAAAGCACATTTCTTTCTTAAATCCAACAGTTTAGAGCTCTCTGGATTGGTACGCTCTAGTTGCTCCACATACTTTTCCGCCTCTACGGCATCCTCTTTTGAGCCTGAACTCAACAATTGATTGGCCTTCGCCACCAAGAAAGCCTCGGCATGGTTGCGGGCCACGATCATGTCCTCGTCGAGGTCGAGCTTCACATAGTTCATGCCGTTTTTGACCTTCGTCGGGAAGCATTTCAAGGCGTCGTTGCGGCCTTTCATGCTGCAATAGCGTTGGTAGATTTCGGGCCACACGTCGGGTTGTCCGGTGGCTTTCAGGGCCTGGATGCGCTCATGGTCGGCTTGGTTGGCCTTGTGGTAGGATGCCGCCACATAGTTGATATGCTTGGCGTTCATGTCGCCAGCGCAAATGTCGGGTGCCACGCGCTGGATCACTTCGTCATACTGCTGGGCTTCATAGAGTTTCTTGGTCGTATTGCAGGCGGTCAGCATCGCGCCGAGCAACAATGCGGGTATCAGTTGGAGGTATTTCATTGATTCAATTATTGATTACTTTACTCATAGCGCTATACTGGGATGCGTGACTCCATGTCTTCATCGTCATGGCGGAGGGACATCCGCCATCTCCTAAGCAAGAAGAGAGACTCGTTTGCTTTAGGAGATTGCGGATCGAGTCCGCAATGACGGCTGTCGAGTCTCGTAGTCACGCAGTCTCGCAGTCTCGCGTCAAAAAAGAAAAACCACAAATTTCGCTCCAAAATTGCACGGTGCGGCGAAAATCTTTACTTTTGTCACTCCAAACCGACCAAAAATGGAAAAAATCAAGCAACTGCAACAAGATTTCGCCGAATTTCTGGCGAACACCGACTTCGGCGGACAGCCCACCGAGCTATATGAACCCATCGCCTACACCATCCTGCAAAGCGGCAAGCGCCTGCGTCCCATGCTCTGCCTCTTGGCCTGCGAGCTCTTTGGCGGCGACGAAAACGAAGCCCTCTGGCCCGCCTTGGCCTTGGAGACCTTCCACAACTTCACGCTCATCCACGACGACATCATGGACAAGGCGC
>Ga0310697_10001544_pt1 | contig 26524 bp, 16 predicted proteins | sample 172DNAGHGlowgp2_FD_203883 | JGI IMG/M metagenome (GOLD analysis project Ga0310697, IMG submission 203883) | Sheep rumen microbial communities from Palmerston North, Manawatu-Wanganui, New Zealand - 1728 DNA GHGlow gp2 (v2) (version 2) | ecosystem: Host-associated > Mammals > Digestive system >...
GACCTCGTAGTCCACCCCCCGCTCCAGCCCCGCGAGGTAGCGCTGCGGCACGGCGCACTCCACCACCGTCCCCTCTCCCGGCGCCGTCCCGACCGGACCGTAGCTCAGCTCGTAGAGCGCATGGCTCTCGTGCCCGCCCCACTGCACAAACGCCCCGCCCTGCGCCAGCACGCTGTACCTCAACTCCCTCACCTCCGGACACGTGTCCCCCGCCCACCGCACTATGGGCAGGATGTAGTACATGACAGGATACTCCAGGTAGCACCATTCGTCCGGACTGTGACGATATCTCAATGCAAGCCATGGAATTCTGAAGTACTCAGTGTCCGGAGTATAGGCTGTGTGTCCTTCTACTAAATGTAGAGGTCTTATAGATCCGATATAGGTATTCTGAAGTGGAGTTATACGGAAAGAGACATAGAAAGAATCGGTGACTTTGTATGATGTGTCGAAATATGTCTCGAATACAGGAAAGTACTCATGTGTCTGTATTTCTGCGGTACCATAGAAACCGAAATGGTGTAGCAGTTTGTCGTAGTGGGTGATATCTAATTCCTGTGTCGCAATAGTTGTCATGTAAGATCCGCCTGTAGGCTTGTGCAGCCCAACGTTATACAACACGTTGCTGTAGGCTGAGTCTGACACGGGATTGTAGTAAGACGACCACATGGTATCGACGACTACGGCAATACCAAGCACTTCTATTGTGTCATCGGCAAAATACTTGACTGCATCTTCCTTATATCCAACATTAATAGGACAGGGAAAAGGGTTAATCAGCTGACTATTAGTAACATGTTCGCCTACACCCCATATAATTGACCTGCACGATATACCGTCATGATAACAAACCACTTCGCAGTTGTCAATCCATTGGTAGAGATAATGGTCATAATACTCTTCGATAGTGTCCCTGGTCTGCCCCTGTGCCGCAAACGGATTGCCTGCAAGCCCTATAATAATCGTCAACACATTGAGCAAAAGGGTTTTGGTGTGATTATTCATAGCGTTTAGGTTTGTGTTCAACACTGCAAATATAAGAATAAAATCCCATCCGCCGCAAAAAAATGCGACAGGCCCCCAAAAAAAGAGACAACCGCCATCGGCAGCTGTCTCCGGTTTGGTATTGGTGGTTGTATCGCTCTGGTATCGCAGACGTTGGCCCTCGCCGAGCCTCCGCCGGCCGCAGGGGCTACCGCCCCATGTCACGCAGCAGCTTGTCGAGGTCGGGCGTGAGGATGATCTCCGTGCGACGGTTGATGGCTTTGTGCTCCGGACTGTCGTTGGCCACTTTGGGCGCATATTCGCCGTGTCCGCAGGCTTCGATGCGCGTGGGGTTGATGCCGGGGCCGTGATGCAGGAGCAGCTTGACGATGGCCGTCGCGCGCATCACGCTCAGGTCCCAGTTGTCCTTGACGGCAGTCGAGCCTCGGTAGGCGTCGTTGTCCGTGTGACCCTCCACCATGATGTTCAGCGTCGAGTCGGCCTCCAGCACCTTCGCAAGCTCTTTGATGGCGGCCACGCCGTCCTTGCTCACCGTCCAGCTCGCCGACGGGAAGAGCAGTTTGTTCTCAAGCGAGACGTACACCTTGCCGTCCCGCGTCTCGATGCCGAGCCCTTTGTCGGCAAAGCCCGTCAGCGCCTTGGTGACCGAGTTGCGCACCGCTTCCAGCTCACGCTCTTTGGCTTCCAGCTGCGCCTTCGTGGCCGCCTCCTCCTGCTCCAACTGGTGCTGCTTCGCAAGCAGCTGGCTCCGCTGAAGCTGGAACTCCTCCTGCTGTTGCTGCAGCTCCGTCTGCCGCGCCTGAAGCTCACGCTCCTTGTCGCCCAGCTCCTTGGTGCGCGCCGTGAGCAGGTTCTGCGCCCGCGTCAGGTCGCGGCTCTTCCCCGCCACCTCCTGGATGTAGTTCTCCATCGTCGTGTCGTAGTGGTGCGACATCTGCTCGATGCGGCGCGTGAGGCTGTCCACGGCGGCGTCCGCAGCCGCCTTGCCCAGCGTGAGGTCGGTCATGTCCGCTCCCAGCGACTGGTTCTGCCGGGTCAGTTCGGCGTTCTCTTCTTTCAGCTCCAGCAGCTCCTGTCGCGTCAGGTTGTACTGCTTCGTGGTCTGGTCGTACTTGGCCTGAAGGGCCTCCATCTCGCTCAGCGAGACGCAGGAGCTGAGGCCGAGGGCAGCAACGCTGCCGATTAAAATCAGTCGTTTCATTATTGTCGGTTTTCTGTTCTTCGTTTTCTCTATTCTGTGCCGCCGCGACGGCCGCGCTCAGGCTTTCCTTACCGGTTCCGAGGTCAGGCCCACGCCGAGCTTCTTGAAAATCTTGCGGTCCACCTCGCTCGTCATCACCGTGGTGTGCATCTGGCACCCGTCAAGCAGCGGCAGGCTGTCCAGCGCGCGTCGGCAGTTGTCGTCCAGCAGGCTCAGTATCGACAGCGTGACGAGCACCTCGTCGGTGTGAAGCCGCGGATTGCTGCCGTGCAGCATGTTGACCTTCGTGTGCTGTATCGGCTCTATCATCTTCTGCGAGATGAGCTTCACACTGTGGTCTATCCCCGCCAGGTGCTTCAGCGCGTTCAGCAGCAGGGCCGCGCAGGCTCCGAGCAGGTCGCTCGTCGTGGCGGTGATGATGGTGCCGTCCGGAAGCTCGATGGCGGCGGAGGGGGCGTTCTCGCGGTCGCGACGCTCCTTCGCGGCCACCGTGGCCCGTCGGTCGTCGGTCGATATCTTCGCCTGCTTCATCAGCAGCGCAATCTTGTTGATCTCGTTCTCTGACGACTTGCCGTTGGCGTAGTCGCACAGCGCCGTGTAGTAGCGCCGTATAATCTCGTCCTTCGAAGCCTGGCAGCACACCTCGTCGTCGCAGATGCAGAAGCCCGCCATGTTCACCCCCATGTCCGTCGGCGACTTGTAGGGGTTCTCGCCGTAGATACCGTCGAAGATGGCGTTCAGCACCGGGAATATCTCGATGTCGCGGTTGTAGTTCACCGCCGTCTTGCCGTAGGCCTCCAGGTGGAACGGGTCTATCATGTTCACGTCGTTCAGGTCCGCCGTCGCCGCCTCGTAGGCTATGTTGACCGGGTGCTTCAGCGGGATGCTCCAGATCGGGAACGTCTCGAACTTGGCGTAGCCAGCCTTGATGCCGCGCTTGTTCTCCTGGTAGAGCTGGCTCAGGCACACCGCCATCTTGCCGCTGCCGGGGCCGGGCGCCGTGATGACCACCAGCGGCCGCGTCGTCTCCACGTAGTCGTTCTTCCCGAAGCCATCGTCGCTGTCTATCAGCTCCACATTGGTGGGGTACCCCTCTATCATATAATGATAATAGGCCTTGATGCCCATCCGTTCCAGACGTTCGCGATAGGCCGTGGCCCCGGGCTGCCCGTTGTAGTGGGTGATGACGACGCCGCTCACCAGGAAGCCGCGCTGCATGAACACCTCGCGCAGGCGCAGCACGTCCTCGTCATAGGTGATGCCCAGATCGCCGCGCTTCTTGTTCTTCTCGATGTCCGTGGCACTGATGACGATGACTATCTCCGCATCGTCCTTCAACTGCGTGAGCATCTTTAGTTTGCTGTCGGGCTCGAAGCCCGGCAGGACACGACTGGCGTGGTAGTCGTCGAAAAGCTTACCGCCGAATTCAAGGTAAAGTTTGTTCCCGAACTTGGAGATGCGCTCCTTGATGTGTTCGGACTGTATCCGAAGATACTTCTCGTTGTCGAAACCGTATTTCATAAATGATGATTGTTATATATGTTAAAAATCAAAAATACGGGGTACAAAATTAGGCATAATTTCCAAACTGACAAATTATTTTCTTCTGTCAGTATGCTATGTTGGTGAAAACCAACGGCAAAAAAAATCCTGTGCAGGGGGCTCCGCTACTCCACGGAGAGGACTTCCGTGGCTACGAACTGGCTGTTCCCGCGCCAGGGCAGGGTACCCATATAGCGTTTCCAGCGCAGCTCCACATGCTTGCCCGAGGCGCGCATCAGCTTCTCGGCCACCTTCTCGTCCGTGACGGAAAACTTGAACTCGTTGCTCTGTATCTTGGCGGCACTGCTGCCGGACTTGAAGCCGCTCTGTATCATCTTGCCCTCGTAGGTCTTGAACAGAAGACCTTCCTTCTGGAAGTAGTTGATGTCGCCGGCGTTCACTCCGGTGCTGTAGACGAAGAAGAAGCGCACAAAGATAAACGCCGCCAGCGCCACGAGGGCTACTGAGGTGCTGATTGTGACTATTTTGGCTTTGCGTGATATGGCCATTTCTGTATCTGTTATGTTTCGGGTTTGCGGCTGCAAAAATACGCTTTTTATTTCATTCGCCGATGTTTTTTCTTGCGGAGTGTCGGATTATTTTGTATATTTGCAGTTGTCAATATGTGCTGCCGCACGCTGCAGGACGTTGTGCGTCAGCGATATGGCATAAATAATGGATTGTAAATAATAAATATCTGCAACAATATGGCAAAGTTGTCAAATCCCCTAACCCCCAGTGGTTACGAATGGAAATTCAGCACCGTCGGCGGTGTGACCCGTGTCAATGTGGAAACAGGTGCGGACATCGAGCACCTCGACGAGCTCGACAAGAAGCTCTGGACCGTGCTGAGCTGCCCCGTCAACGGGCTGGAGTTCGACGCTCGCACCCTGACGCTGATGGACTCCGACAAGGACGGCAAGATACGTGTCCACGAGGTGGTGGCCGCCTCCCAGTGGCTCCGTCAGGTGATGATGGACCTCGAAGACCTCTTCGAGGGTAACGACTACATCTCCTTCTCCGGTATCAACCAGGTCAGCGACGAGGGCAAGCAGGTCCTCGCCGCCGCACGTCTCATCCTCGACAAGCTGGGCTCCGACAAGAAGAGCATCTCCCTGCAGGACGTGCACGACTACATGGCGGTCTATGAGGAGAAATGCCGCGCCGAGTACAAGGCCGCCGAGGGCGAACCCTACGAGCCGCCCTACGGCGACGGCAGCGACGCCGCCGAGGCAGCTGTGAACGCCGTGCGCGCCAAGGTGGCCGACTGGTTCATGCGCTGCCGCCTGGTCCAGTTCGACGAGGAGGCCTCGCCCGTGCTCGACGTGCAGGTGGACAAGATAGCCGCCATCAGCGCCAACAACCTGAGCGAGAGCGTCGCCCAGATTGCCGACTACCCCTTGGCACGACCCAACAAAGAGGCCCTGCTCCCGCTGCAGAACGGCGTCAACCCCGCTTGGCAGGGCGCCATCGCCGCCCTCGTGGCTGCTATCCCCGAACTGCAGGACAAGGAGACCATGTCCGAGGACGAGTGGAACGCCGTCGTGGCCAAGGTCGACGCCTACTCCGCCTGGAAGGCCGCCGGCGAAGCGGCCATGAACGAGGCCATCGCTGCACAGCTGGCCGAACAGTCCGCCGCCATTGAGCCCGTGGAGCGTCTGCTCCTCTACTGCCGCGACTACGTGCGCCTGCTCCACAACTACGTGGTGATGCGCGACTTCTACCGCCGCGACGAGGACTGCCTCGCCATGTTCCAGGCCGGCAAACTCTTCATCGACCAGCGCCAGTGCGACCTCTGCATCCGCGTCTCCGACATGCCCAAGCAGCTGGCCTCGGCCGGCAAGAGCGGCCTCTACCTCCTCTACTGCCACTGCGTCAGCAAGTCCGGCGGTGCTCAGATGGATATCGTGGCCGCCATCACCGACGGCGAAACCGGCGACCTGCACGAAGGCCGCAACGCCATCTTCTATGACCGCTCGGGCCAGGATTGGGACGCCACCGTGACCAAGATTGTGGACAACCCCATCAGCGTGCGCCAGGCATTCTGGAGCCCCTACCGCAAGTTCGGCAACTGGATCACCGACAAGATTACCAAGAACGCCGCCGAGAAGGAGAGCAAGCAGTTCGACGAGATGACCTCCAAGGCCGACACCGCCTCCTCCAACCTCGCCGCCAAGCCGGCCGACGCACCCGCCGACGCCGCTGCCGCCAAGAAAGCCATGCCGTTCGACATAGCCAAGTTCGCCGGTATCTTCGCCGCCATAGGCTTAGCCCTCGGTGCCATCGGCGCCGCCCTGGCCGCCTTGGGTGGCTTCGTCACCGACAAGTGGTACAACATCATCCTGCTCATCGCCGCCGTGGTCATCCTCATCAGCGGCCCCTCCATGCTGCTGGCTTGGCTCAAGCTGCGCCGCCGCAACCTCGGCCCCGTGCTCAACGCCAACGGCTGGGCCATCAACTCCAAAATAAAGGTCAACACCACCTTCGGCGCCACCCTCACGTCGCTGGCCAAATACCCGAAGATCGTGATGAACGACCCCTTCGCCGACAAGAAGATGGCTTGGTGGAAGAAGTGCCTCATCTGGCTGGCCGTCCTCGCCGTCGCCTTCCTGCTCGTCTTCCGCTTCACGCAGCACCGCTGGGTCTGGCAGCCCAAGCCCGTGGCTGTGACTGAAGAGGTGGTCAGCGCCGAAGCTCCTGCCGCCGAAGCCCCCGTCGCCGAAGCCCCCGCCGCTGTGGAGGCTCCGGCAGAAGAACCGGCGCAGGAATGAAGCACTCGGCCTTAGTATTGCTACTGATGCTGACGGCTACCGTGCAATCGCAAGAAAAGCAACAACAGTTCTCCACGTACACCATCGGATGGTGGAACGTGGAGAATCTCTTTGATACTCGCGACGACCCGAAGACCAACGACGACGAGTTCACCCCCGAGGGCGAGAAGCATTGGACGCGGCGCCGCTTGGCCAGCAAGGTCAACGGATTGTACAAGACGCTGGTGATGATGGACCTGCCCGACGTGGTGGGACTGGGCGAGGTGGAAAACAAGTTCGTGCTGCGCGAGTTGTGCCAGGGGACGCCGTTGGCCCAGGCCCACTACCGCTACGTGCACTACGACTCGCCCGACCGTCGCGGCATCGACGTGGCCGTCATCTACCGTTCGGACCGCTTCACGGTTACCGACTCCCGCCCCGTGCACGTGAGCGACAGCGCCGACGGGTTCTTCACGAGGGATATCCTCGTGGTGGAAGGCGTCACCGCCGAGGGCGACACGCTGTGTGTCTTGGTGAACCATTGGCCGTCGAAGAGGGGCGGCGAGGAGGCCGACGCGCGCCGGCTGGAGATTGCGCAGACGCTGCGGACGCTGATGCTCGACCTGAAGCGGAAGCATCCGGAGGCCGCCGTTGTCGCCGTGGGCGACATGAACACCACCGCCGACGAGCCGGCTGTGGCCGACGGCATGGGCTTCGGCGACGACAGCGTCAACGCCGACGGCATACGCAACCTCATCCACCGCCTGCCGAACGACTGGGGCAGCCACAAGTACCAGGGCGAATGGCGTTATATAGACCAGGTGTTCCTGTTGGCCGATGCCCCGTGGGAGGTGAAGAAGCTGAAACTGCTGAAGTTCGACCACCTGCTGACCGACGACAAGGGCCAGATGGGCCAGCGCCCCAAGCGCACCCACCAGGGTCCACGCTACGAGGGCGGTCTCTCAGACCATCTGCCACTGCTGCTCCGCTTGAAACACTCTTTACAATAAAAAAACACGTTATAAAAGCATAAAAATGATATGCTCAATCTGCTCTTACTGATAGCAACACTGTGGACCCCGGCCGCGCAGCCGTCGGCCGACACTTCCCTGACACTGGAAAAACTGCAGGTGGAACGCCTGCCCGACCTAAACCTGCCGCGTTACAGCCACAATGTGTTCTTTGCTGGGAGTGAGTTGACTGTGGTGGGTGGGCATACCTCTGGCTTTGTGCGTACGCCCACGGCCGAATACTACGCGGATGGCGCGTGGCACCTCCTCAACACCGTCTATCCCCACGACGATGGAATGGCGGTACTGCTCGACGGCGGGCAGCGGGTGCTCCTGGCCGGAGGCCACGAGAAGAACCTCGGCATCGGTCAGACCTACGAAGTGGAGCTGTACTACCCTGCTACGCATACGTTCGAGGGCTTCGGCTGCCTGGACCGCAACAGGGCTTTCGCACAGGGAGTTGAGCTGGGGAACGGCGAGGTGGTCATCACGGGTAACCATCAGGGCAACGATGCCATCGAGATATTCGACGGAGGCAGGGCGTTAAAATTCGTAAAGGATGTGGAGGTATGGCACCCGGTTCCATACGTCTTGCCTATTGGCGAAGAGGAAGTTATGGTGTTCGGTAACGTGTGGCGGGAAGGGAGGTTTCATCCATGCGACACGGTGTCGCGCTTGCAGGGCACACCGTTCTGTGAGCCGCTGCTGAAGGAATGGATGCCCATAATGAATGACCAGAACAGCCACTGCTTGAGTTCCTTCATAGGCGACAAAGAGACGGGTGATTACTCCTATCTCATTGCAGCCCAGAATGGTAATGGCGAGATGGGTTTCCTCCTTATCCATGATACTGTCTTTACCCTGCTGCCTACAACATCTCCTGTTCCGACGGAATGGGGCTGGGGTTGCATAAGATACGACCGCGTGGCCGTGGCTGACCGCACGGCACAGCGGGTCTACCTGGTGGGCAGCGACAGCACGGCACGTATCTATGTAGTGGCGGTGGAATATGGCAAGCATCCGGCACCTATCACCTTCTATTACAGCGACCCGCTACCCGATTTTGGAAACACGACCCCTGTACTGACCCCCGACGGCAACCTGGTGGTGGTTGGAGGTAGCATAGACAACAATTTCTCTCTCTTGTCGTCGGTGTGGCTGTTGAAAATGAGCGGCAGACAGGATGCGCTGGCCTCACCCCCAGCCCCTCTCCTCAAGGCGAGGGGAGTGAAAACCATCCTGTGTCTGCTCGGTGCCCTGTTGCTTGTCGGAGCAGTCATTGTTTTCTGGCGCCGAAGAAAAGCAAAGTTAACAGTGTTGGAGAACGAAAGCCCCGAAACACCCCTCGCCTTGAGGAGAGGGGACGGGGGTGAGGCTCAACTGATGGCCCGTATCGTCACGCTGATGGAAAACGAAAAGTTGTATCTGAACCCCGAACTGAAGATTGGCGACGTTGCCGATGCCCTCGGTGTACACCGCAACAACGTGTCGGCCTGTATCAACAGTCATCAGGGATGCTCCTTCAGCCAGTATGTCAACGACTACCGCCTGCAACATGCCAAACGACTGCTGATGGAGACACCGGAGATGAAGATTTCTGCCGTGGGATTGGAGTCTGGCTTCGCCAACGAACGCTCCTTCTTCCGCGCCTTCAAGTCCGCCACGGGCATGACCCCAAAAGAGTGGAAGGACTTGAAAGACAGGGATAAATAGCGCTAAAGAGCGGACTGACAAATTAGAAAACGACTGACATATTGCAATATGTCAGTCGTTTTTTTTAGGCCATGCCCGTTGTTTTCGCTAACTTTGCAAAAAATATTATTACAAAAACAAATAACACAATGAAAGCAACAAGACTACTGATTACCCTCACGACGATGATGCTCTGCACCGCTGCCGTAGCCAACGCGCAGACCCCCGTAACCCTCACCCTCGGCGTGAACGACCCGCAGATGGGCAGTGTATCGATTGACGATGACACAATTTACATCAATTGTTTGACCTCATCCTCATTATTCAATGAAATGACCGTTATAGATGCCAACAACGATGAATTCACGTGGTATTGCCATGATGGTGCAGTTTATACCGAAGATTACGACTATGGCCATAGTGCTAATGACTGGCTTGTGTCGCCTGCCCTCACCCTGCGAGGTGGTGTTGAGTACATCATATCCATCCAGAGTGCGTGTGCAATGACAAATTATCCTGAACGCTTTGAAATCAAAGCCGCCACAGCCTGCAACGCTACAGCCCTCAACGGGGGAACCGTTATCATTGCCGCCACTACGGTGTCTCACACGAATTGGAATACCTACACTGGAACTTTTACCCCAACGGACAATGGAACCTACTACATAGGCATACACGCCATCAGCAATGCTAACATGGATGAGCTCTATGTGAAGGATTTCTCTGTCGTCCACCCCAGCGGCATTATTGACAACGGAGACGGCACATACTCGGTGCCGTCTGGCACCGAGGTCACCGTCACCGCCACCCCCGAGGACTGCCACGCCCTCACCGGTTGGAGCAACGGCGCAGAGCTTAACGCCGATGGCACCGTTACCTTCACCGTCACCGGCAACATGACCCTCACCGCCACCTTCGCATCGCTCGCCACCACTGGTGACACCACCGCCGCGGCCTGCGACCAGTTCGCATGGCACGGCCAGACCTACACCGCCACGCCCGCCGAGGCGCCCACCTACACGACCACCAACGCCGCGGGCTGCGACAGCGTCGTCACCCTCCTCCTCACCATCAACCACAGCACCACAGGCGACACCACTGCCGAAGCCACAGGCTCCTTCACCTGGCACGGCCAGACCTACACCCAGACGCCCACCGAGGATCCCACCTTCGTCTACCAGACCGTCCAGGGATGCGACAGCACCGTGACGCTCCACCTCACCATCACCACCGAGGGCATCTTCACAATAAGCGATGCACACGCCAGCCTCGCCGTCTATCCAAACCCCGCTGTCAGCCATCAGCAGGTGCGCATAGCCATAGCCGATGCTGCTGCCATGCAAGGCGCGCAACTCGCTATCTTTGACCTCCAGGGCCGCAAGGCCTTCGAGCAACCTTTCAGTGGCACATGCTCCGTCACCCTCTCCACAGGCATCTACACACTCCGCCTCACCCTGGACGACGGCACCCGAGCCTACAGCCGACTCATAGTTGAATAGACCTTATGATTACCAAAAAGATTAATATCATTATTAACAATATTATCTCTAAAAAACAATGAAAGCAACAAGATTTCTTATGATGTTCGTGGCCGCAGCCGCGATGATGTTCGCCTCGTGCGACAAGGACGACGAGAACGGGAACACCAATGGCGGCACCAACGGCGGCGGTTCGCAGACCGCGCTGGCCGACAACACGGTGGTCTATGACGGCGTGACCTACACGTTTGATTATATCATGGTCGGCTATTGTCACGACGAACTGACCCTCATTACCGCCGAAACTGCCGATACGCTAGAAGACGGCACCCCCCGCCTAATGCTCGACGGCATCCACATCACCCCCGAGGCATGGAATCGTGACTTCAACCTCGCCGACATAAGTCAGTGGCCCGTTGAGTATGTCATGATAAACTTAGTGTTCACCGGTGTACTTAACATCTCATACACGTCTTTTGTCAATGGTGGCAGGGGCGTCAGTGGACGTCTTGACGGCGAATACTACGAAAGCGAATCCATCTTCACCAGTGGCACCTACCGCGTGTCGGGCAACAACGACGGCACTCCAATCACCGTTACCGCCAATGGCACACTGAGGAATGGCAAGACACTGCAGCTGAAACTTGTCACTCCCAGCTATCAGAATCAAATCAATAACCGATAAAAAACAAATATGAAAGCAACAAGATTCATGATGATGTTCGTGGCCGCGGCCGCGATGATGTTCGCCGCGTGCGACAAGGACGACCCCGAAGAGACCCAACAGCCCAACAATACGCAGACTGGCATTGCCGACAACACGGTGGTGTACGACGGTGTGACCTATAGTTGTGTGCCAGGAGCCACGGTCTTCCCCAACGGCGAGCCGGGGTTCATCCAGTATGTCCTCTACAGTCAGGACTATACGCTCCATCTCGAGGGTGGGCTGTACCAGAGCGCCCACAACCGCACCTTCGACCTCACGCAGCATCACGACGACCTGGAGTTCCGCTTCCACCTCGGCATCGAGAACGGCGTGCTCGATGTGCAGTGGTCGGACAATCCGAACAACCTGTGGTGCTTCCTTGATGGCGACAACATGAACACCTCGTGCTTCAGCAGCGGCACCGCCACAGTGACCGTCGACGGCCTGCACCTGACCATTGTGGTCGACGGCACGCTGGTCAATGGCAAGGAGTTGAAGCTCAAGATTGTCACCGACTGTCAGGAGTCGATGTAACCCTTAAAACCACAAGACCAATGAAAGCAACAAGATTTATCATGGTATTCGTGGCGGCGGCCGCGATGATGTTTGCCGCCTGCGACAAGGACGAGCCGGAACCAAACAATAACAATGTTAATAATGGCGGCGGCGGAAGCAATGCTGAAGTGAGCGGCAGTACGTGGGTGGGATATCAAGGAAATCCGCAAAGCGACGACAGCTATGCCATCTACACTCTCACCTTCTGCAACGATACCAGCTGCGCCATGAGCATTGCCTTCTATGCAGCATCGGAGGGGGGCAACTATGCCACCACCCACTTTGAAGGAATCTACACTGTCAGCGGCAATGGCGGCACCATGACGTTGACTGACGACATCCTGCACGAGGAGTACAACGACACCTTCACCATCGACGGCGATGTGCTGACGTTGACCCACGGCCGTGTCAGCATCACAATGGCCAAAGGCAACGGCGACACCCCGCCTGCCCCCAACCCCGAAGTGACCCCCAACTGTCTTGTTGTCGGTACACAGCAATACCAGTTGCATCCCACCTTAAGCATCACAGGCGAAGGCGTTTACCTCATCGGGGCCAACGACCCTAACGGTGTATATGACATCATAGCCGATATTCCCTCGACATTGCTCGGCCAGACCATCGACTTGGCGCAGACGTCGACTGCCGACCGCTTCTACATCAACCTTCAGACCGCCAGCCTCTCCTTCGCCCTTCAGACCGGCGATCAGCCCATCAATACAATCAACGGCGAGGAGGTTGGCTCTGTCTTCGAACAGGGAACCCTACAGTTCTCCAAGGAGAGCGGTGTGATTGTTCTCCGTGTCAGCGGCACCCTTGCGGACGGCACTTTCGTCGGTTTCATGATGTGTGTCGCGGAGGCCGACATCGAGGCCATGGACAACCAGATGATTGTCGATGGGCAAATTTATCAGGCCGACCCTGCGGTATGGCACTGGAGTGGAGCCAACCTTTCATACGAGATGAGACTCTTTGCTCAGGAGGATGGCACTGTCAGTGTAGGAGTCGAGGTCGAGCCTACAGCGTTCAATAACGATATCAGCCTCACCACCACCACTACGGCTTTCAGATACAGGGTGACGGTCTTCTTTTGGGACCAGGACACCACGGCTACGCAGGATGCCTTCACCGGGACGGTCGAGAGTTCCTATTGGGACATCGAGGCGCAAACCGCTTACCCGCAGGAGGGCTGCCTCTTCACCAGCGGTACCCTCAACGCCACCGAGGATGAGTATGCAGTTGGCTTCAGCATTAAAGGCTCTATGACCAACGGCCGCACCATCAGTGCTCGCTTGCGGGTTGACAAATCGGAAATACAGGAACAATAAAAAGCATAAAAAAATGAAGAGGACAACAAGATTTATGATGATGTTCGTGGCTGCGGCCGCGGTGATGCTCGCATCGTGCAGCAAGGAGGACAATGGGGGCAAGGATAATAACGGGAACAGTGGGACGCAACCCATCGTGGGGACGTGGGAGTATCACGAGACCTCGTTTGAAGGTATCCGCTATTACACGGAGACCATGTCGTTCAAGGCCGACGGCAATATGTCGCTGTGGTTCACCTGCTACGACACTTATGAAGACGGCAGCACGTGGCACTATGGCATCAGCCTCACAGGGCCTTACACCATTGACGGGAACAAGCTCAATTTCAAGCTGTATGGCAACGGTGTGCTGAACAGCGAGGACAGTGAGTTTACCTACAACGAGCCGGATTATAGCGGCGACCCCCGAATGGAATACGAGTTTACATACGAAATCTCGGGCGACACTCTGAAGGTTGACAAGGGAGATGTAGCACTCTTCGGACACGGGGGACACGCTGGCGTGATGGAGTACGTTAAAAAGCGGTAGTTTCACGACTGTAAAAAATATTTACAACCGCCATGCAATAAAGCATGGCGGTTTGCGTTTACAATTAGTTTTTTAGAGTAAAAATACACAGCGATATGTACAGGACAAATACTTGCGGCGAGCTCCGCCTCGCCAATGTGGGTCAGACTGTGACCCTGGCCGGATGGGTGCAGCGCTCGCGCGACCTCGGCGGCATGACTTTCGTCGACCTGCGCGACCGCTACGGCATCACGCAGCTTGCTTTCAACATGGAAACCAACGCCCCGCTCTGCGAGCAGGCCCGCCGTCTGGGGCGCGAATATGTCATTCAGGTGACCGGCAAGGTCATTGAGCGCAGCTCCAAGAACACCAAGATTCCCACCGGCGAGGTGGAGATAGAGGTCTCCGAGCTCGTCGTGCTCAACGAGGCCAAGACGCCTCCCTTCACCATTGAGGACCAGAGCGATGGCGGCGACGACCTGCGCATGAAGTACCGCTACCTCGACATCCGCCGCAACCCCGTGCGCCGCAATCTCGAGATGCGCCACCGCATGGCTATGCTGGTGCGCAACTACCTCTCCGACCGCGACTTCCTCGAGATTGAGACCCCCATGCTCATCAAGTCGACCCCCGAAGGGGCCCGCGACTTCGTGGTGCCCAGCCGCATGAACCCCGGCGAGTTCTACGCCCTGCCCCAGAGCCCGCAGCAGTACAAGCAGCTGCTCATGGTGGCCGGCATGGACCGCTACTTCCAGATTGTGCGCTGCTTCCGTGACGAGGACCTCCGCGCCGACCGCCAGCCGGAGTTCACGCAGATCGACTGCGAGATGAGCTTCGTGCACCAGGAGGATGTGCTCAACATGTTCGAAGGCCTGGCCAAGCACCTCTTCAAGGAGATGAAGGGCATTGAGTTCGACAAGTTCCCCCGCATGACATGGCACGACGCCATGCGCCTCTACGGCTCCGACAAGCCCGACCTGCGCTTCGGTATGGAGTTCAAGGAGGTGACCGACGTGGTCAAAGGCCACGGCTTCGGCCTCTTCGACAATAGCGAGCTCGTGGTGGGCATCGTGGCCGAGGGTTGCGCCGAGTACACGCGCAAGCAGCTCGACGCGCTGACCGACTTCGTCAAGCGTCCGCAGGTGGGCGCCGGCGGCATGGTGTACATCAAGTACAACGCCGACGGCACGTTCAAGAGCTCGGTGGACAAGTTCTACGACGCCGAGGCCCTCAAGGCCATCGCCGACAAGATGGGCGCCAAGCCCGGCGACCTGATGCTGCTCCTTTGCGGTCCCGCCATGAAGACGCGCATCCAGCTCTGCGCCCTGCGTCTGGAGATGGGCCAGCAGCTCGGCCTGCGCGACCCGCAGAAGTTCGCACCCCTCTGGGTCATCGACTTCCCGCTGCTGGAGTGGGACGACGAGACGCAGCGCTTCTACGCCATGCACCACCCCTTCACGGCTCCCAAGCCCGAGGACGAGGCTCTGCTGGACGACCCGTCGAAGTGGGGCGACATACGCGCCAACGCCTACGACATCGTGATGAACGGCACCGAGGTGGGAGGCGGCAGCATCCGTATCCACGACCGCACGCTGCAGAACAAGATGTTCCACACCTTGGGCTTCACCGACGAGAGCGCCGCCGCACAGTTCGGCTTCCTGATGGATGCCTTCACCTACGGCGCCCCGCCACACGCCGGCCTGGCCTTCGGCTTCGACCGTCTATGCTCCATCTTCGCAGGTGCCGACTCCATCCGCGACTTCATCGCCTTCCCGAAGAACAACTCGGGCCGCGACGTGATGAGCGGCAGCCCCAGCCCCATCGCCCAGGAGCAGCTCGACGAGCTGCAGATAGCGATAAAGAAGAACTAGTTGGACTAGTCTAACTAGTTAAACTAGTAAAACTAGAGTTACCAGCAGAACCAGAATGCAAAAGAACAAGACCATCTTCAAGCAGACGGCGGATTGGCGCAACCTCCGCCTCTATCAGAAGAGCGACGTCCTCTACCAGTTGACGGTGGTCTTTTGCCGACGGTTCCTGCCAGCCTATGGCGACCGCACCGTGGACCAGATGGTTCAAGCGGCACGCAGCGGCAAGCAGAACATCGTGGAGGGAAGTGAAGACGGCAAGACGAGCACCGAGTCGGAGTTGAGGCTCATAAACATCGCTAGGGGTAGCATCGCCGAGTTGCGTGAGGATTACGAGGATTATGCCAAAATCCATGGACTGCCCTTGTGGGACGGGAAGCATCCGAGGTTCGACAATATGCTGCGCTTCTGTCGCGAACATAACGATTTCGCCGACTATGCACCGCTGGCCTCACGCGCTACTGACGAGGAGTTCTGCAACATGGCCGTCACCGTATGCCGTTTCACGGACAGGATGATGGCCTCCTATCTTGAATACCTGGAGCAACGTTTTGTCACAGAAGGTGGCATCAAGGAAAGGATGCATTCTGCACGTACCGGTTTCCGGCAGGAGCAGGATGCCAGGATGAATGCCCTGGAGCAGGAAAACCGCCGCCTGAAAGAACTGCTGAAACAACATGGAATCCCCTTTTAGTTGAACTAATAATACTAGTATGTCTAGTAAGACTAGTATGACTAGTTCAACTAGAAAAACCAGCAAAAAAACACCCATGCTCACCCCCCTTATAAAATCTATGCGTCTCCGCACATTGCCTCTGTCGTTGGCAGGGGTGGTGTGCGGAGGTCTTTTGGCACAGGGCGAGCATGGCGACAACGGCTGGGCCTTTGCGCTTGTCTTGCTGACTGCCTGTGCTCTGCAGGTGCTCTCCAACCTCAGCAACGAGATGGGCGACCACCTGAGCGGTGTGGACGGCGAGGGCAGGGAAGGCCCCAACTACAGCATGACCGACGGTGGTCTCACCGTCAAGCAGATGTGGCGCGCCATCAACGGGACGGTTGTGGCCTGCTGCGTATTTGGCTTGGCAATGATGCTGGTCTCCGGCAGCCCTTGGTGGGTGCTGTTGCTCGGCGCCGTCGCCATCTGGGCGGCCACGCACTACACCCTCGGCAAGAAGCCATACGGTTATATAGGTCTCGGCGACCTGTTCGTCTTCATCTTCTTCGGCTTAGTGAGCGTGCTGGGCAGCTACTTCGTCGTGGCACACACCATAGACCTTAAATTATGGCTGCTGCTGCCAGCTGCGGGTGTAGGGCTGTTGAGTGTAGCAGTGCTGAATGTCAACAATATTCGCGACATGCAGAGCGACGAAGGTATCAGGCGCACCGTTCCTTTGCGCATCGGGGTGCGCAATGCACGCATCTACCAAACGGTGCTTGTGGTGGGTGGCTATCTGCTGATGCTGGTGGGTAGCGGCTCGTGGTGGCCTGTGGCTACCGCGGCCATCTTCGGGTGGCACCTCCACATTGTGTGGCACAGAGAGGGGCGCCAGCTCGACCCCGCATTGCCGCTGCTGGTGCTCACCACCTTTGCTACGTCGGTTATATACGCACTCTGCCGCTATGGCCTATGATTTCGACGAGATAGCGCGCGACTATGACCGCATGAACCGCCTGATGACGGCAGGCCTCGATCGCTGTTGGCGGAAGCGCGCTGTACAAGGGTTGCATGGCAAGGTGCTTGATGTGGCTTGCGGCACGGGTGATATGGTGGTTGAGCTGCGGAAGCGCGGTGCAACCGTCACGGGCGTAGACTTGAGCAAGGAGATGCTGGCCATCGCAAAGCGGAAAGTGGAGAGTGGAGAGTGGAAAGTGGCTGACGCCGAGCATCTGCCCTTCGAAGATTCATCTTTCGACGCCGTCACCTGCGCCTTCGGCGTGCGCAACTTTGTGCACCTGGAGCAGGGCCTTGGTGAAATGCTGCGGGTGCTGAGGCCCGGCGGACGCATGGTGATACTGGAGCTGGCCACGCCGGACAGCCCTCTCGTCAGGCCTTTCTATAACCTATACACCCGTTATGTCATCCCGTGGCTGGGGCAACGGCTGGCTGGCAGCCGCGAGGCGTATACCTATCTGCCGAGGAGCATAGAGCTTTTTCCCAAGGGCGAGTCGTTTGCAAAGATAGTGGAGAAGGTCGGCGGCAGAGTGGCCGAGCGCAAGCTCACGTTTGGGGTGTGTCGCATGTACGTCGTTGAAAAACAAAGAGGCCGCTGATTTGATGCGGCCTCTATTGCTATTAATCCTAAAACAAAAAATGGCGTTGCTTATTCGTCCATTTCCGAGTGCAAAATTACACCCTTTTCTTGAAACGTACGTTAACCAATATTGGTGAAATCAGTCCCTGAGCACCTCGATGATGCCATTTCGTTTGACAATACCGTACATCCCTTTGGCCGTAAACCTGTAGTAATAAGTGCCGTCGGGGCTGTTGGTGGCGTTGGGGTCCCAATCCTGCGAGTGCGAGTGAATGTTCTTCACATGGTACACCAGGGTGCCCGACCGGTCGTATATCCACAGCTCGTTCATCGAGTAGTTGCTGTACTCCACGAGGTTCACCACCATCCAGGTGTCGTTGGTGCCGTCGCCGTTGGGGCTTACGAGGTTCGGGAACTGGAGATAGTCGTTGGTGATTGTCACCGTGCGCTCTGCGGTGTCGGGGCAGGTGTGGAAGAGCGGGTAGCTTATGTTGAGCAGCGGCTGGTGCAGCACGTCGAGGAGCGAGTCGGTAAGCCATTCGCCGTGGTCGAGGCTGTCTTCCACCGAGTGGTGCCAGTAGGCAATCAGGCGCACCGTCTTGTCGCCGCTCACGTGGTCTTCGGGCTTGCCCCAGCTGTAGGCGGGGTTAATGGCCGTGGAGGTGTCTTCGCCGCTCTGTGCCGACTGTATCTGCCACAGGAAGTCGAGCGAGTCGAGCGGTTCCGGCAGCGTGCGGTTGTCGAACTGTATGTCGGGGCTGTGCATGGCCGGCAGGTCGGGAATCCAGTAGAACTCGGCTTGCGGCGACGGCATGATGACGACGGGCCATGCCGCGGTGTCCCAGCATTGGCCTTCGCTCTCGACGCGCAGCATCACCAGGGCCGTCACCGAGTCGGATGTGCCGCGTGGGAAGTCCAGCGTCAGGCCACGCATGATGCTCGTGCCCATGGTGTCGGGAGTGAAGAATTGCCACTCGCGGCTGTACGAGCTGTCGGTGCTGTCGGCAATGAGGAGCGACGCCGGGGCGCAGCCGACGATGACGCTGTCGGCCTGCAGCCAGAGACTGTCGCCGAGGTTGTAGACGGCGCGCAGGTGGAAGGCGGTGTCGCGAGGCCGCAGGGTGACGTGGACCACGCTGTCGCACTCGCGCCGCGAGAGGAAGGTTGTGTCGAAGGTTAGGGGGCCGCCGTAGTCGACGCCACGGTAGCTGTAGGGGAAGCCGGGGCAGATTATCAGCGTGTCCACCGTGTCGTAAGTCGGCGACACGGTGAGGTGCAGCAGCAGGGAGCTGTCGCATCCCACGGTGTTCAGTCCCACGGGGGCCGAGAGGTAGTCGCCGTCGGTGGTGTAGGTGTTCCCGCGCCAGCGGAGGCTGTCGCAGGCGTGAGCCGTGGTGTCGCCTTGGCTCACCAAGCGCACCTCGAGGTTGAGCACATGCAGGCTGTCACACACCATGTTGCTGGGGCTGAGGCGGTAGTGGGTGCCGGCGTCGGTGTAGGCGGTGTCGCGGAAGGCGTACTGCTGGTTGCTGCATATGGAGGCGTCGGTGGTGTCGGAGGGCATCTCGCTGTAGGGCAACACGTAGGTGAAGGTCAGGCGCGCGGTGTCCTCGCACTCGTGGTCGGCGATGCCGCTGACCAGCGTCACGGAGTAGGTGCCGGGCAGCGAGTAGACGGCGTGGGGGTTGGCGTCGGTGCTGGTCTGCCCGTTGCCGAAGTCCCAGAAGTAGGTCTCACACTCCGTGCCGGGCATAGGTGTGATGCCGTCCTTGCTGATGGCACTGTGGTTGGTGAAGTTCATGTGCAGGCGGCAACTGTCGATATAGGAGGCTGTGTCGAAGATGGCCATGGGGAAGCGCGTGCCGCCATAGGCACTGATGGTGAAGTAGCACGAGGGGTTGTCGAGCTTGGAGACATCGCAGAAGTAGGTGACGTCCTGCGAGGGCACGGTGATTTGCTGGGTGGTGCCGACGGTGGCGGGCGAGAGCGAGGTGTACCAGCGGTAGTTGAAGCCCTCCGGCGCGGTGAGGGTGTTGGTGGCCACAGCACCGCAGGCCTCGGTGTTCATGTTCTTGCGCATGCATTCCAGGGTGAAGTAGGCGTAGCCGTAGTGCGAGCCTTCGTTGCAGTCGTAGGTGGTGAGGCGGAAGAAGACCTGCTGTCCGGCGTAGGCGCTGAGGTCGATGCCGACGGCAGTCCAGTCTTTCCACAGCACTCCGTCGGGGGCGGTGTGCCAGCCGAGGCTCTGGTCGGCGATGAAGTCGGCGCTGGTGCAGGCGGAGTCGATGATGTTGTAGTTGGTGTCGAGCAGTTCCATGCGGAAGCGAGGCTGGTCGGAGGCGGCGTGGATGGGGTCTTGCAGCACGGCGGCGTAGCGCAGCAGGAGCAGTTCGAAGCTGGAGGTGTCGACCAGCAGGCTGTAGATGGCACCCTCGGCTTCAGGCTCGAAGTAGTTGGTGCTCCAGTTGCCGAGGCGTACGCTGGAGGTGTAGCCCTCGGGTATGGTGCGCAGCAGACCTTGTGTGCGCGGGTCGCGCTGCGCGGTGTCGTAGCAGACGGTGTGGCGGCTGTCGGGGTGCAACGACCCGTAGTTGACGGCCCCGGCCTCCATATAGGGGTTGTCGAAGCGGCCGGTGAAGAAGACGGCCTGCGGCGAGTTGAGGTCGGTGGCGTTGACGCAGCCCACGCCGGGCGTGGGGGTGATGACGGAGAGGGTGTCGCGGAACGAGGTGTTGCAGTAGCCGGCATCGTTGCCGCAGATGCTCTCGAAGAGGAAGGTGTAGTAGTGCATCATGCTTAGGGGCTCGATGGTGAGCGGCGGCACGGCGTTGGTGTAGACGTTTTGCACGGCGTTGTCGTCGAGCACGGTGAGTGTGACGTTGGGCGAGCCGCGGTGTTCCCAGTCGAGGGTGATGGAGTTGCTGCTGATGTCGCGCACGCGTAGGTCGAAGGCGATGCTGGTGTCGAGGCGAATGTCGTCGACGAACACCGAGCGGCCTTCTGGGCGGCGGTTGCTGCGGGCGCGGAGCACGAGGAAGAACTGGTCGCTGCCGACGCTGCTGAACTCGACGAGGCCGCGCTGCCAAGTGCCGGCGGTGCCGGCGGCGAGGGTCTTGATGGGGTGGTAGGAGGCGAGGTTGTCGGGGTTGTTGGCCACGCCGACCACCAGGCGGTCGGAGGGATCCTCGGTGTAGTACCAGAGGCTGAGCGTGAGGTGTTGCAGCGAGTCTATGTTGGCATCGGGGGTGATGACGTAGGCGTAGGTGCCAATGGGTATGCGGAGGGCGTTGGGGCTGCTGTGTGCGAGGCTGTCGGTCAGGGTGATGTCGCTGGACATGCGCACCCATCCCTTGGGGAATGCCGTGAGGCTGAAGGTGTCGAAGTCGACGCACGACGGCACGCTGATGGGTGCGGCCAGCGTTCTTACGCGCTGGGTGCTGTGGCAGTCGTCGGCTGCGCTGTCGCAGTGGAAGCGGAAGTTGTAGTAGGTCTCAGGCTCCAGCGTGAGTTGGAAGGGCAGGCTGTCGACGCGTACGGTGACGGTGGTGTCGTCGGGCGAGGTGGGCCATGTCTTGCCATATTCGGCGTAGAAGGGCACCGCGGGGGCATCGATCTTGACGCGGTTCCAACGCAGCAGCGACACTGTTGCACCGGCGGCTCCCGGACAGGCCTCGGTGGCGATGCCGTGCAGACGGAACATGCTGCTGGCGGTGTTGTGCAGGCAGTGCAGCGCCACCCATCGTCCGCTGTCGGCATAGGAGGCGAAGCTCACGTAGTGGTTCTCCATCCTGTCGTTGTCGAGGGTGTAGACGAGGGTGTCGACTGGCACAAACGACAGGGTGTCGTAGGCGTTGGTCATCACCCCCACCACAAGGCTGTCGCCCACGGCGGTGGACGAGTAGTTGAAGCTCATGCCCAGCGAGGGCAGCGTGTCGGTCACCAGCTCGGGCAGCAGCAGCCATCCGCCTGTGCTGAGGTACATGTACCCCCGACCGTTGGGCGAGGAGGAGCTGTAGTTGTAGCCTATGTAGCCGTTGTAGGTTATGGGGTAGCGGTAGCTGGAGAAGTAGCGGTTGTAGGGGACTGCGTCGTCGGCAAAGTTGAGGCAGAAGGGCACATGAATGGTGTCGCCGAGATAGAGCATGCCGCTGTTCTCGCAGGTGGTGCCTGCGGGGTTGTCGGCCTGTGCGACGTAGGCGTAGGGCGAGTTGATGCTGATGTCGGCGGGGGTGTGGTCGACGTATTCCATCGTGCTGTAGTAGCCACCGATGTTGAGCCAGTAGGGGTGCTCGCGCGAGGTGCTCGCGCGCAGGGTGCGTGCGTGCGGCAGCGAGTAGGAGGCCAGCGGGTAGCCGTATACGCGCACCGAGTAGAGGCTCATGCGGCGGCGGCAGCGTATGGCCACGCGCTTGTCGGCATGCTGACTTAGGTCGGCACTGACGTAGTAGTAGCTGTTGTAGTACTGCGCCTTCTGGCTGTAGATGGGCACGAAGGTCGAGGTGTCGGTCTCGTTGTCCATCACGCCAATCTGCACCACGCCGCTGTCGTTGTACCACGAGGTGTAGTAGTCGGCATAGATGGACAAGGCCGAGTCGCACTTGAACTTGGGCAGCACGGCGTATATCCACCCGTCGCTGTAGTTGTTGTACTTGTAGAATTCGAGGGCGGGACTGGATGTGGGGCGCACCTCGTCGTTGGTGTGGCTCTTGACCACAGTCCAGTCGTCGGGCAGTGTGATGTTGCTGTAGTTCTGGTTGAAGTAGAGGCAGTAGGGCAGTGGTGTCGACGGGGCGGTGCGCAGCATGTCCACCTGCGAGCATTGGCCGTCGCAGAGCACCTCCATGCGGTAGGGCATGTCGTACTGTAGAGCCATGATGCTGAAGGGGCTCTCGTCGATGTGGATGGTGCGCACGTCGTTCGAGGCACTGTCGCTAATATATAGGTTGTAGTCGGGGTAGGCCTGGTTGACGCATGTGGCTGTCACCACGTTGCCCTTGATGCTGTAGGTCACGAGGGGGCAGGTGCTGATGCCTATGCCGTCGAGGCGCACAGTGCCCTGCCCGGCCACGAAGGCGATGCGTCCGTCGGCAGCGGTGGCTGGCAGCAGCATCGCGTAGTTGGTCATTATGGTGTCGAGCAGCAGGGTGTCGAAGACAGTGAAGAGCGAGGTGTCGAATGTGAACGTTGCGCTGCTTGCGTCGATGGTGTCGAACGGCTCTATGTGACCCAGCAGCAGGGTGTCGCCGGCCACGGTGCTGGCGGCGTTGAACACGAAGCGGCTGCCCGTTATGTTGCGCATGGGGTGCATGGCCACGGCGGTGCCGGGCTGTAGCGTCATCTCGTCGTTGGTGTTGATGGCGGTGGTGCCGCTGGCTGCCCAGTGTGTGGGTAGTTCGTAGCTCAACACGTCGTCGAAGGTGAAGCACGTCTTGTAGGCCACCGTGCTTCCGCCGCCGCTGCCGCTGCCGCCGCCGTAGTCGATAGGCGTGCGGAAACTCAGCGCATACGACATGCATCCGCCGCCGTAGGGCATCACGAAGACCTTGTAGTTGGTGTTCTGCGTCAGGCTGTCGAAGACTATGCTGTCCAGGTCGGCCAGTCCGAAGGTGCGGTCGATGGTGTCGGAGGCCGAGAGCAGGCGTATCAGCACGCTGTCGGTGCCGTAGAGGGTGTCGAGCACGAGGCTGGCCGTGTCGTAGCCCACGCCGGTCAGCTGCAGGTTGCCGTAGGCCGAGTGGGCGAAGCTCATCTCGTCGATGTAGCAGCGGTAGAAGATGTATTGGTATGGGTGCTTGAATGCCAGCCCCATCCGCCCGTCGAACAGTGCCTGCGAGGGTGTGAGGCTGATGCAGTAGTGGCGACGGCCTGCGGGGTCGAGGTGCAGGGTGTCAATCACGGTGGTGAGGGTCGGGTTGGTGCCTGCCATGTCGAAGCGTTCCACCAGCAGGTACGATGCTGGGGCGGTGCTGCGCACGTAGAGGCTGAGGTAGGTGGTGCTGTCCAGCTCCACGTCGGGCAGCATGGCCTGGGCGTAGTAGCTCCACTCGAATCCCCACGAGGCCAGCTCGAGGGTGCGCGACATGTAGTCCTCATACAGCGATGAATACTGCATGTTGAAGCGCGGACTGTTGTTCACATTGTTCATCTCGCGCCAGTCGTTGTCGTATTCCGACAGGTAGGTGTAGTATATCGAGCCGAAGTCCTCGCAGTAGGGCAGGGGGTAGTCTCTGGTGGCGGTGCGGAGGCTGACGAAACGGTCGGTGCACGCCTGACGGCAGGGGCGGTGGACGTAGATGTCGTAGTTGGTCGAGGTGTTGAGCCCCTGCACGGTGCCGCGCCGCACGTTGTAGAAGGTGTCCACTTGGCCTGTGCCCAAAGGCATGCCGTTCAGACAGCTCTCCACCACCACGGTGTCGTACACACGGTCCCATTCCAGCTCCACCGTGGTGCCGCGGCGGTGTATCGTCTTGAAGTCGCCCATCATGCAGGCCGAGTCGCCAATTTCGACGGCGTGGATGTAGAGCTGGTTGTAGCTGTGGCTGATGCCGATGGCTATGTAGCGGTTGGTGTCGGTGGCCGGTATGTCGTAGAAGAGGGTGTGCGTCATGCCGTCGGCGTTCAGCGCGTAGGTGGCGGTGTTGGACACGCCGGCTACGTCGTCGGAGTAGTAGGTGGTGCCTATGCGCAGCGTGGGCCCTGTCGAGCCCTGCATGCTGTAGGTCACGGCCACCCGCTTGCCCGCCAGTCCCAGCAGGCGCTCGCTCACCATATACGACACCGGTGTGTAGTCGTAGTAGTTGTACTGCACCAGTATGGCGCGGTCGCTGTAGCTGAAGTAGGAACTCAGGAAGGTCCATTGCTCCGGCAGGTCGTAGCCCTGCGAGAAGTTGGAGCAGTAGTCGGCCGATGTGCTTGGGGCCGCCGTGGTGGAGGCCGTGATGGAGCGCGAAAGGCTGGGCCGACTGTCGCACCAGGGTGTCACCGTGAAGGTGTAGCTCCGTTCCGGGTGCAGGCCGGTGATTACCAATGGCGAGGTGGCGGCTTCGAAGGTCAGCGTGTCGGCTGCCGAGCCGTAGGGGCGGACGGTGACGCGGCATGTCGGACTGCCGAAGGTGCTCCACGTCAGCGTGATGCGGTCGTAGTCGGCACGGCTTGTGGCCAGCGAGTCGACAGCGCAGGACTCGATGCCCAGCCCGTCGATGTACACCATGGTGCCCGTCGAGGTCTGCATGCTCTGCTGCATGCGGAAAGCCAGCCGCTTGCCCGGCGCAGGGGCTACCCAGTCCAGGTAGTACTCGCGCCACGTGTTGTCGACGCTGAGGGTCTGCAGCGGCGTGAAGCCGTAGTTGTTATACTCGCTACCGCCACTGTCGCACAGTCCCACAGTCACTTGCGTGTTCCCGTAGCTGGAGGAGGCCATCCGCAGGTGCACCGAGCGTGCGCCCGTCCCCTCGAAGGGTGGTGTGGCCACCATGCCGAAGTGGTCGCCCGTGTTGTTGCCGCCACAGCTGAGCATGAGCGAGCGGTGTCCGTCGTAGAAGTGGGTGGCGTCGATCTGCGGTATGTAGTCTTCGTCGTCGAAGTTGCGCTGCGTGAGCCAGCAGTCGGGGAACTGCCCCTCGTCCCAGTCCTCGAAGCTCTCGAAGTAGGGGGTGTACACATTGCCGCAGGGGGTGCGCAGCTCTGTGTGGCCGGCGCAGCAGCGGTTGCCAGAGTCGGCTGCCGAGGTTACGGCGATGGTGTAGCTCGAGGCGGCGTTGAGGCCGGTGAGGGTGTGGCTGGTGGTGGTGATGCCGCCGACTGTCTGGCCGTTGTATTCTATCACGAAGGGGCCTGATGCATTGGCGGCCTGCCACTGCAGGTGCACCGACGACGGCGTGAGGGCCGAGGTGTCGAGGTCGTGCACGGCATTGGTGCAGGCACCGTCGCCGCCCGTCACGGCCCACTGTAGGGCCAGACCTGCGTTCACCACGCCGCCATCGCTCACGAAGCGTATCGTCATTTCGCCGCTGTTGCTGACCAGGTTCACCGTGCCGGTGCCCGAGGCGTTGTTCAGCAGCTCGGTTGTGCCGTCGGTCACGGTCAGCTTGTCGTAGCCCGATTCGGTGGAGTAAGTGCCTGTCAGCGTGATGGTGGCACCGGGCGAGCTGACGATGTGCACCGAGCCGTTGAAGAGGTTGGAGTAGTTTGCCGTGGGGCCGCCGTCGTCGTAGATGGTGCCGGAGCCCAGGGTGCAGGCGTCGAGAATGATGCTGTCGTTGTGGATCATGTTCACCACCGACTGTGCCATGGCGGCGGGGGGCAGAAAGTGGGTCAGCGAGGCGAAGAGTAGCGCCGCAAATAGATGCTTATATCGTTTCATTGTTGACATTTCGCTTGTTGTTTATACCATATCCTAAAGCCTACCGCACACATTTTCAAAGGTTTGTTGTTGCGGCAGGGAAAGGGTATATTCGTGCAAATGTACGGAATGTTTTTAATATTGAAAAATATTATTTTAGGGTTAGGTGTTAAGTGTTGAGTGTTAAGTGTTGAGCGTTAAGTAGACAGGAGACAGTAGTTGATGGGAAGTAGACAGGAGACAGTAGTTAAGTAGTTAAGCCAAATGTTCGGGGGAGGCGGGGGGAAT
>Ga0310697_10001546_pt1 | contig 26511 bp, 19 predicted proteins | sample 172DNAGHGlowgp2_FD_203883 | JGI IMG/M metagenome (GOLD analysis project Ga0310697, IMG submission 203883) | Sheep rumen microbial communities from Palmerston North, Manawatu-Wanganui, New Zealand - 1728 DNA GHGlow gp2 (v2) (version 2) | ecosystem: Host-associated > Mammals > Digestive system >...
GCGCGTACGAGATCGATTACGACAACGAACGATTCAACAGCGGCGGCGATCTGAGTGTCATTACGCTCGGCGGAAAGGAGTTCCGGATCGGCGCGCGCGGCAGCTCCTATATCGGATACTATACGACATTTGAGGTCTCGTCCGAAGGCGTCGCGCCGATGTTCGTCCCGGACACGTTCAGCGACACCGTCAACAACGGCGATACCTACGAGGTGGATCTGCTCGGGACCGGCGAAGCGCCGATCACCTATTCGAAAAAGAGCGGCACGCTTCCGCCGGGCATCAAGCTGTCTTCGGCGGGCGTTCTTTCCGGCACATTCACGACCCCCGGCACATACAGCTTTCAGGTCAAGGCAACGAACGCGATCGGCTCAACGGTGCTTCCCTGCGAGATCACCGTCCGGGACGTGACCCGCATCAAGGCGTTCACGCTTTCAACCAGCCAGGACATCCCCACCCCGGTCATCGGCAATAAAGTATATTTCCCGTCGGATTATATCACCGTTGCAAGCACGATCCCCGCCGGGAACGAGAGCGGTCTCAAGATCAATTCGTACTGGTATAACTACGCGACCGGCGAGTATTACTATCCTTCAACCAGCAGCGGGAAGAAGTTCACGGAAGGCGAATGGATCCTTTACATTGACGTTGACGTCGTGAACGACCACTATGTGATCGATTATGACGAGTATTTCTCCGGCGGCTCTTTGTCAAAGATCATGCTCGGCGGGCAGCGGTTTTATACGAACGGGCTGGGTACTTCTTATATCCTTTACAGCACCGATTTTTATCTCGGCACGACGCCGGAAACCATCAATCTCAAGTATTCCACGTCCGAATACGATCTGCCTTATATTTCCGATCGGATGACCGGCGCGGATGTATATCAGACATTCCGGCGCTCGATCACCTCGCGGAGAGGTCCGTGCTACTATGAATGCTACAGCGGAAATGAATCGGACGGCTGGTATGTCGATACCGACTCCGGCTATACCGGATTCTCGGACGATCCGGGCGATCCCGCATACCTGAACGAGAGCGAGGAGCTGCTCGTCCCGCAGGATCCGTATTACATCACCTTTGACGTCGGGCTTGCGCCCGGCTGCCAATGGCACCCGGATCAGAAGTTCACCGTAAACGGCGACGACAACACGATCATCGAAGCGCCGTATCTCGACGAGGACGGTATCGAGCACGTCTGGGTCTCCTATATGCTGATGAGCAGGGAGGATCTTTCCGATGCGGAGATCTGCGGCGTCGAGCCGATGACCTGCACCGGGTCTCCGCTCACGCAGCCAAATCTGCAGGTCGTCTGCAACGGCGAGCTGCTTCATGAGGGGACGCACTACGTCGTTTCCTATGAAAACAACGTCGACCCGGGTTATGCCGACATCCATATTTACGGCGTCAACAATTATTGCGGCAGCGCATATCACTATTTCAGGATCTTTGATTCCGATCATCCGCACGAGGTCATCGATACGCTGACCGCTACCTCCAACATCGACGAGATCCTATTCTACGGCGGACAAATCTGCACGCCGGAGTTTACGATCACAAGCGGCGAGCCCGGATACTTTGAAACAGGCATGGGCGGCTGGTACAATCTGATCGACGGCGAGTGGGTGCTGATCCGCAGCGGTCAGTTCACCTCCGGGCAATGGATGTATTCCTGCCAGATCCGGATCGACGAAGGCGGCGATCGGTATTCGTTCTCCTATCGTCCGTACGTCGCCGTCGACGGAACGGAATGGACCGGAACGGATCACGCGCAGATCGGCGATACATACTGTTATACCTACGCGTCAAGTCCCGTGTTTACGATCACCGGAAGCGGCGAGCTGATCTTCAATCTCCTCGATTCCTACTATATCGGCGAAAACTATGTCGGCGAATCGATCACGCCGTTCTCGGTCGCCCTTTCCGTCGACGGCGGAACGCCGCCCTATACGTTCAAAAAAGTTTCCGGTCCGAAATGGCTCAAGGTCTCCTCGGACGGCACGATCAGCGGCAAGCCGACCGTCACCGGTCCCAACGAAGATCTCGTCGTACGTGTACAGGATGCTTCTCTGACGGGCGGCAAGCGGATCAGAATCCCTGTTTACAAAACCGCAAAGCGTCCGGAGAAAAAGACCGTCATATCGGAAATCGCTGCGACCTCGAACATGGCGGAGCTTGCCGTTAACGGCAAGGACGTCGTATCGCCGACGTTTACCGTCACGGAGGGCAGCCCGTCGCATTTTGAAACCGGAATGGGCGGTTGGTACAAGAAGGACGGCGACGACTGGGTTATGGCTTCCTACGGCGAAAAGTTTACTCCCGGTACATGGAAATATTCCTGTCAGCTTCGCATCGACGAGGGCGGCGAGGAATACGTGATCGCGGACGGGCCGAACGTCGTCGTCGACGGCAAGGTCTGGTCGTCCGACAGTTCTACGTATGCCGGTTACGATTTCTGCTACACCTACTGCTCCAGTCCCGAGATCACGGTTCTGGACGATTCCATCAAGATCGAGTTCAATCCGGACGATGTGGAATACAGAGGCACGACGCCCTACGTCGTCTATGACGGAACGGCGGCGACGCCCGGCGTCATCGTCAAGAATCAAAAAGGCAACGTGATCAAGCCGAGCAAATACACCGTCACCTATCTTGAAAACGCGCAGCCAGGCACCGCGTATGTCGAGATCACGATAAAGGCGAGCGGTTTGAAGAACAGGGCGTTCTTCAAGATCTACATGCCGGGCACGACGTCCACAACCGTTGCAAACACAAACGACGGCGTCAAGGTGAGCTGGGCGGCGGTCGACGGCGCCGCGGGCTATGTCATCTACCGCAGAGCGTGGAACCTCTCCTCCACCGGCTGGACGACGTTTGAGCGCTGGAACAATACGACCGATACGAGCTGGACCGATACGAAGGTCTACGCCGGTACGCGCTATCAGTACGGCGTCAAGGCGTACTTCGCGCCGCGCACCGACCCCGTTTCCGGCGCGACGATCGGCGGCGCGATGGACAACTACAATCTCGGCATGGTCGGTCCGCTGAAGACGACGGTCCGTATCACGACGCGCACACTGGACAGCGTCACCGCCGGAACGAAGCAGTTTACGGCAAAGTGGTCGGCAAGCAGCAAGTTTACCGGCTATCAGCTGCAGTACGCGACCAATTCCGCCTTTACGGAGAACAGGAAGACGGTCACGATCAAAGATCCGAAGACCGTGCAGAAGACGATCACGGGACTGCTGTCAAACAAAACATACTACGTGCGCATACGTTCGTACCAGGAGTTCAACAGCTCGACATATTACGGCGCCTGGTCGAATGTGAAATCCGTCAAAACAAAATAAGCGAATACGCAAAAGCAGGAGGCAAACGTCCTCCTGCTTTTTTCATCGAATGGGGATCAGAAATCGAACAGCGAGATCTGCTTGTTCTTCGGCATGTCGCCGAACGCGCCGCACAGCTCGAGCAGCGAAACGATGCCGCTGTTTGCACCGGTCTCGTTTGCGAAGTCCTCGATCGTCGGATACTTCACGCCGGGCTTTCTGCGCTCGCAGATCGCGATCGCCTGTCCCGCGCCGACGCCCGGGATCGCGTTGAACGGCGGCCGGAGCGCATTCCCTTCGATCAGGAATTTCGTCGCGTCGGACTTGTATACGTCGACGGGCAGCAGCTCGATGCCGCGCACGTTCATCTCGTAGACGAGCTCCAGGATCGTGACAAGCTCCTTGTCCTTCTTCTTTTCGTTCTCGGTCTTCTGCGTATTGCTGTCCTTCTCGATGAGCTCGATCTGCTTCTTGATCTCCGCCGGACCGCCGGATGCGCGCGTGATGTCGAACGCGTCCGCACGCACCGTGAAATACACCGCATAGAACGCCAGCGGGTAATGCACCTTATAGTACGCGATGCGGAACGACGACATCGAATACGCGACCGCGTGTCCGCGCGGGAACATGTACTTGATCTTCTTGCACGAATCGATGAACCATGCCGGGATCTTGCCGTCGATCATCGACTGCTCCATCTCGTCGGTCAGTCCCTTGCCCTTGCGGACGCGCTCCATGATCTTGAACGACAGCGAAGCTTCCATGTTATGCGCGATGAGATAGTTCATGATGTCGTCGCGCGTGCAGAGGACCTCGCTCAGCTTTGCGATGCCGCCCATGACGAGCGGTTCGGCGTTGTTCAGCCACACGTCCGTGCCGTGCGTCAGTCCCGCAATGCGGATCAGCTCCTCGAACGTCGTCGGGCGCGTGTTTTCAAGCACCTGCCGCACAAAGCCCGTGCCGAATTCCGGCACGCCGAGCGTACCCAGAGAACAGCCGATTTCACTCAGGTCGATATGCAGCGGTTCGACCGTTGAGAACAGCATGCGCGTATCGGGATCGTCGAGCGGGATCTCGCGCGGGTTCAGCCCGGTCAGCGCCTCCAGCATATGCAGCGCCGTCGGGTCGTCGTGTCCGAGGATGTCCAGCTTGACGAGGCGGTCGTCCATCGCATGGAAGTCGAAATGCGTCGTGATCGTATCCTTGTCGATCTTGTCCGCCGGATACTGGATCGGCGTGTAGTCGTAGACCTCGGTATATTCGTCGTGGTCGCGCGGCACGATGACGATGCCGCCCGGATGCTGCCCGGTCGTGACCTTGACGCCTTCGCAGCCCTTTTCGAGCCGCTGTACCTCCGCAGGCGAAAACGTGCGTCCCGTCGCCTCCGCGAACGAATACACGCATTCAAACGCCTTCCGTTCCTTGAGCCCGGAGATCGTGCCTGCGCGGAACGCGTGCCCCTTGCCGAACATCTCCTCGACGTATTTATGCGCGACCGGCTGATATTCGCCGGAGAAGTTCAGGTCGATATCGGGGACCTTGTCGCCCTTGAAGCCCAGAAAGACCTCGAACGGGATCTCAAAGCCCTCCTTGCGGAGCATCGTGCCGCATTTCGGGCACGCACGGTTCGGCATGTCCGCGCCGACGCTGTACTTTTCGCGGTCGATGTCGAAGTCCGAGAATTTGCAGTTCGGGCAGACGTAATGCGGCGACAGCGCGTTGACCTCCGTAATGCCCGCGAGCATCGCGACGACGGACGAGCCGACGGATCCGCGGCTTCCGACGAGGTAGCCGTCCGAAAGCGACTTTTTGACGAGCCGCTGCGCCATCAGGTAGAGCGACGCGTAGTGGTTGCCGATGATGGAATTCAGCTCCTTGTCGAGCCTTGCCTGCACGATCGGCGGCAGCGGATCGCCGTATATCTCGTGCGCGCGGTCGATCGCCGTGTTCTTGAGCTCCTCCTCCGCGTTTTCGATCGTCGGCGAATGCGTCCCCTCCGGGAACGGCACAAGCTCGCCGCAAAGGTCCGCGATCCGGTTCGGCACGTCGATGACGATCTCGTGCGCTTTTTCCTCGCCGAGATACGCAAACTCATCGAGCATCTCCTGCGTCGGCTTCAGGTACAGCGGCGCCTGCTGTTCGGCGTCCGCAAAGCCGAGCTTGCTCATCAGGATCGCGCGATAGATCGCGTCGGTCGGTTCCAGAAAATGCACGTCGCCGGTCGCCGCAACGGGCTTTCCCATCTTCTCGCCGAGCGCGACGATCTTCCGGTTCAGTTCTCTGAGGCCCTCGTCGTCCTCCACCCTGCCCTCGCGCTTCAAAAACGCGTTGTTGCCGATCGGCTGCACCTCGAAATAGTCGTAGAACGAAGCGATCTTCTCGACCTTCTCCTCCGGCTCTCCGGAAAGGACCGCGCGGAACAGCTCGCCCGCTTCGCACGCGGAGCCGACGATGAGATCGCTCCGGTACAGCATCAGCAGCGATTTCGGGATCTGCGGACGCACGTGCAGATAGTCGAGGTGCGACCAGCTGATCAGCTTGTACAGGTCCTTCATGCCCTTCTGCGTACGGACAAGCAGGATGATATGGTTCGTCTGGCGCTTCTCCTTCGAAGCGTGTCTGAGAAACGCTTCATGCGTGCTCGGCACGACCGGAATGCGATCGATGCCGCGCTCCCGGAGCATGCCGATAAAGCGCAGCAGGATCTCGGCGCAGGTGTTTGCGTCGTCGTCCGCGCGGTGATGGCTGCCCATGTCGATCCGGAAATAATCGGAAATGGTATTGAGCTTGTGGTTTTCAAGCTCATCGCGCAGCAGATATCGTGAAAGCATCAGCGTATCGGCATACGGCATCGGGAACGTGATCCCGAACCGGTCGCCGTGATGCGTGATAAAGCCCGTATCGAACGCCGCGTTGTGCGCGACGAGCGTGCTGCCCTCCGCAAACGCGCGGAAGCGTTCCAGCACCTCGCGCGTGCCCGGCGCGCCGTCGATCATCGACTGCGTAATGCCGGTGAGTTTTGTGATCTCGCTCGGGATCACGACGCCGTCGTCGACGAAGGACTGGAAGCGCTCTGTGACCTTGCCGTCGTGCAGCCGCACCGCGCCGATCTCGATGATGTCGCAGCGGTCCGCCTTGAGCCCCGTCGTTTCAATGTCGAACACGGTGAAATCGCCGTCCGTCGGGATCGAGTCGCAGTCCGGGATCAGATACCCCTCCACGCCGAAGATCGCCTTGACGCCGGTCGCCTTCGCCGCCTTCGCCGCCTCTGGGAACGCCTGCACGACGCCGTGGTCGGTGATCGCAAGCGCCTTGTGTCCCCACCGTTTTGCGGTGCGGAACGCCTCGGTCAGGTTCGTGATGCCGTCCATCGTGGACATGCGCGAGTGCAGATGCAGCTCCACACGCTTTTCCGCCGCGTCGTCGCTGCGGAGCGCGCGCGGCAGAACGCCGACCGAATCGACGTAGAAGCTGCGTTCGCCGGTCTTTTTCGCGATCCGGCACACGCCCTTGATGCGAAGGTCCTTTCCGCCTTTGGAGGCTTCGGAGAGCCAGTGCTCGAACCTTGCCGCCTGCCATTCCTCCGGAAAGCTTGCGGAGCAGTAGATCGAATCGGAAAGGTCGGTCACGTTGAACTGCACGCGGCAGTTCGGCCGTTTCTGACGCATCGACCAGTCGTCGCGGATCTCCGCGGAAACGAGCCGTCCGGTAAACACCGCTTTGGTCTCCTCCTCGCCGCTCAGTTCAAAGACCGGGATCGCCTGCTCCCCCTCGGGGATCGGCTTGCCCATGAGCACGCCGTTTTCGGGGATCGGAACGTCGACCTCGTTCTTTTTCTGGGGCGCGGGCTTCGGGGCGACGCGTTCCGGCTCGACGTCGCGGTACTCGAACACGAGCGTGTAGACGGGAAGCAGCGAACGCATCCCCGTTTCCCACGCCGAAAGCGCCTGATCCGTGACCAGACTTCTGATGCGGTCCGCCCTGACCGTCAGCGTTTGCGTCTCGCGCGAAAGGCTCACGCCTTTGATCGTGAGCCACTCGGTTTTCAATTGCGCCGCGTCGTACGCAGCCTTGAGTTCTTCCTGCATGCTGCCCCTTTATCCTTTGCCCGTAAAGGCGGAACGCATCCGCCCGTAAAAATCTTATGCGTCCAGAAGCGCGTTGGCCTCGTCGACCAGGCGCTTCAGAATCTCCTCGTAGCTGCCGCTGCCGACGATCTCGCCCTTTCTGATCAGCACGCCGTTGCCGTCGCCGAACGCGACGCCGATGTCGGCTTCCCGCGCTTCGCCGGGTCCGTTGACCGCGCATCCCATGACCGCGATCTTCAGATAGCCCTTGTTGTGCGCGACATGCTCGTTCACGTACGCCGCGGCTTTTTCGACGTCGCAGCGCGTGCGTCCGCAGGTCGGACAGGAAACAATCTCCACGTCGTCCTTCCTCAGCCCCACCGCGCGCAGGATCGCAAGCGCGGTCTCCACCTCGCGCACCGGATCGCCGGTCAGGCTGACGCGCATCGTGTCGCCGATGCCCTGCAAAAGCAGCGCGCCGAGCCCTGCCGCGCTCTTGATGATCCCGGTCTCGATCGGACCGGTCTCGGTGATGCCGATGTGCAGCGGATAGTCCATCCTTGCCTGCGCCATGCGGTAGCTGTGCACCGTTTCGGAAACGGTCGTGCACTTTAAGGAGATCACGATATCGGAAAACCCGCAGTCTTCTAAAAGCTTTGCGTGTCCCATCGCGCTGCGGCACATCGCCTCCGCGGGGTTTTCGCGGTACAGCGGCAAAAACTGCTTTTCGATCGAGCCGCCGTTGATGCCGATGCGGATCGGCACGTGATGGCTTTTGCAGCAGTCCGCGACCATGCGCACGCGTTCCGCGCTGCCGATGTTGCCCGGGTTGATGCGCAGCTTGTCCACGCCGTTTTCGACCGCCCTGATCGCCAGCCGGTAGTTGAAATGCACGTCGGCGACAAGCGGGATATGGATCCTCTCTTTGATCCCCTTGATCGCCTCCGCCGCCGCCTCGTCGAACACCGCGACGCGGATGATCTCGCAGCCGGCTTTTTCAAGCCGCAGGATCTGTTCGACCGTGGCGTCGACGTTCCGCGTGTCCGTATTGCACATGGACTGCACGGAGACGGGCGCGCCGCCCCCGATCTGCACGTTTCCGACCTTTACAAAATCTGCCATAGGTTCCTCCGGATCAATGGAAGCAGCGAACGATATCGCTGATCGTCAGCGCCAGCATCAGCAAAAGCAGCGCGATCATGCCGATCAGATGCACCATGCCCTCCTTTTCGGGCGGCACGGGCTTTCTGCGGATCATCTCAACAACGATGAACACGAGCCGTCCGCCGTCCAGCGCAGGCAGCGGCAGCAGGTTGATGATGCCGAGGTTGACGGCAATCAGCGCCATGAACCAGAGGAACATCTCCCACGCGTCCGAAGCGGATTCGCTTTCCGCCATGGCGTCGGATACGAAATCGACCGTGCCGACCACGCCGGTCACGTCGCTGCATTTCGCCTGTCCCGTGATCAGCATGCCGAGCGACTGATAGACCAGCTTGCCCATATTCCACGTCTCCGGGAACGCCATATACGCGGCTTTCCAGACCGAGTATTTCTCGATCACCTGCGTATAGGGCGGATACCGGAATGTGATCTGCATGCGTTTGTTGCCGGTTTCCTGATCGAGCAGGTTCCCGAACGTCAGCGTCAGCGTCTCGCCGCCGCTCGCCTTTGTCCCGATCGTCGTCAGCGATCCCTCGGTCGATCTGGTCTCCTCCACCGCCGCATTTCGCAGCACGGTCACGGATGCGCCTTCCAGCTTTGCGTTTTTCAGCGCCGTGTCCAGCGAAGCCGCGTTGACAAGGGACGTGCCGTCCAGAGAAAGAAGGATATCGCCCGGCTGTATGCCCGCCTTTTCCGCAGGTCCGTTCTCCAGCACGGTATCGACGATCAGCAGTTCCTCCGTGCTCTGTTCCTTCAGAACACCGCTGCCGACGAGCATGACAAAGCACAGCAGCACGCAGGTCAGGATGTTCATCAAAGGACCCGCGAGCACGACCAGAAAGCGCTTCCACGCGGGCTTTGCGGAAAACAGCCGCGGATCCGGTGCCTTCGGCTTCTCCTCCGGCTTCGGCTCGTCGGCTTCGTCTTCAAATGCTTCCGGATGCTTTTTGTCCTTGTCGTCCTCGTCCTTGCCGTCCTCGCCGAAGAAGCGGCAGGAACCGCCGATCGGCAGCGCGCGGAGCGTGAACTCCGTTTCCTTGCCCTTGATGCCGAAGATCTTCGGACCGAGCCCCACGGAAAACTCCGTGATCGTAAAGCCCAGCCACTTTCCCATCAGGTAGTGACCGAGCTCATGTGTGATGACGAGCACCGAAAGCCCCAGAATTGCCAGCAAAATGTACCAGAATGTCTGCATATCGTTTCCCTTACTGTTTTCTTCCCGCAAGGAAGCGGTCGACCGCGTACCGTGCGGCTTTGTCCGCCGCCGCGATCGTCTCGATCGTGTCCGCGGGACGATTTTCGATCGCGTTCAGCGCCGCGTCCACGCAGTCCTCGATGTCGATGAACCCGATGCGCCCCGCAAAATACGCCTCCGCCGCGCGTTCGTTCGCGCCGTTATAGACCGTCGGCATGATCCCGTCCGCCCGCAAAGCGTCGTACGCCATGCGGATCGCATGAAAGCGTTCCGGGTCCGCCGGATAGAACTCCAGCGGATGCGTAAGATCGAGCTTCAGCGGCTCGCAAGGACTTTCCGTCCGTTCGGGATATGTCAGCGCGTACTGGATCGGCAGCCGCATGTCGGGCTTCGACATGTTCGCCATGACCGTGCCGTCGCGGTATTCGACCATGCTGTGCACGATCGACTGCGGATGGATCAGCACCGAGATGTGCTCCGCGTCGAAGTGAAACAGCCGGCTCGCCTCGATGATCTCCAGTCCCTTGTTGAAAAGCGTTGCGGAATCGAGCGTGATCTTTCTGCCCATCTTCCACGTCGGGTGATTGAGCGCGTCGGCAAGCGACACGTGCCTGAGCTCCTCACGCGTTTTGCGGAAGAACGGACCGCCGGAAGCCGTGAGGATCAGGCTTTTCACCTCGTTCCGCCTGCCGTTTTGCAGCGCCTGAAAGATCGCGCTCTGCTCGCTGTCGATCGGCAGAAGCTCCGCGCCGTACAAGGCAAGCGCCGCGTCGACCAGGCGCCCGCCGCACACAAGGCTTTCCTTGTTCGCGATCGCGATGCGCTTTCCGTGTTTGATCGCCGCAAGCAGCGGACGAAGCGCCGCGTAGCCGGAAATTGCAAGCACGGTCACGTCCGCGTCGGAGGCTTCCGTAAGCCGTTCCGCAGCGTCGGCGCCCGTAAAGATCTCCGTGCCCTCCGGCAGCCGCCCGGGATCGAGCGGTGTCTCCGCCGCGACATAGCGCGGGCGCAGTTCGTTCGCCTGCGCGTACAGCGTTTCAACGTCGCTCTTGCAGGACAGGCCGAGTACGGAAAAGCGATCGGCGTGATACCGGATCACGTCGACCGTCTGCGTTCCGATCGAGCCGGTGCAGCCGAGCAGAAGTACCGATCGTTTCATTTTATTTCGCTCCGTTTGATTTCAGTCCGCCGAACCGCCGTTCGCGTCCGGCAAAGTCCCGGAACGCCTTCAGAAGCTCCTCCCGCGTGAAGTCCGGCCAACGGATGTCGGTAAAATACAGCTCCGCGTACGCGATCTGCCAGAGCAGAAAGTTCGAGACGCGCTCATCGCCGCCGGTACGGATCAGAAGATCGACGTCGCCGGACTCCGCCGTGTACAGATTGCGGGAGATCGCATCCTCGTCCGGTTCGTCGTTTTGTGCAAACGCCAGCCGCATCGCGCGGACAAGCTCCGCCCTGCCGCCGTAATTCAGCGCAAGGTTTACCTTAAGCCCGGTGTTGCCCGCCGTCTTGATCTCGGCGTTTCTCACGGTTTCCTGCACCGCGGTCGGGAACCACGAAAGATCTCCGATCCCCTTGACGCGTACGCCGTTGCGGTGCATCTCCTCGATCTCTCGATTGAAATACTCGATCAGAAGCCCGCAGAGGATGCTGATCTCGTCCTTGGGACGCTTGCGGTTTTCGGTCGAAAACGCATAGAGCGTCAGCGATTCGACGCCGAGATCCGACGAGAACCGGATGATCTCCTTGACCGTATTCATGCCGGCGCGGTGACCCGCCGCCCGCGGAAGTCCCTTGGCGGTCGCCCAGCGTCCGTTTCCGTCCATGACGATCGCGACATGCTTCGGGATCCGGTCCGGCGTCAGTCCGAACGCCTTCAGCTCGCTGTCTGTATACTTTCTCATACTGCTCCTATCGAACAAGCGGGGGTGTCGCGTCAATCGCAACGCCCCCTGATTGGTGTACTATAACAACCCTCCCGTCAGCCTTCGGCTGCCACCCTCCCTTACACAGGGAGGGCAAGTCTCCCGTCAGTCCGCCCACCTTGGCTCCCCTGTGCAAGGGGAGCTGTCACCGTTAGGTGACTGAGGGGTTGTCGTCGTTCCTTCTATTGCTGCCTTAACATGCAGGTCGATCCATTCACATACGCCTCGAAAATTTCTGTTTATCTCATTATTGGGAATGCGAAGGACTGTACAGTCATACTTCTGCAAAAACAGTGTGCGCTTATTATCGTACATCCTTCCTGCCGATTCATAATGCTGCGAGCCGTCAAGCTCTACAATCAGCTTTGCCTTTGCGCAATAGAAATCTGCAATGTACTGACCGAGAACCTTCTGTCGGTAAAACCGGACAGGATACTCCCGCAAAAAGCAATACCACAGGCGGCGTTCCTCCTCGGTCATGTTCTTCCGAAGCGCTTTTGCATTTGAAGCCAGTTTTGCATTGTGCTTTCGGGGAATGACTGTGTTCTGCATTACAACCCTCCCGTCAGCCTTCGGCTGCCACCCCTCCTTGGGCACTCCGCTTCCACTACGCTACGCTTCGTTACAGGGGTAGATCGCGCGTTTGATCGCGCGTACCATGCTTCGTTGCCGCGGTAGATCGCGCGCTTCCCGCGCGTACCATCCACAGGTCGGACAAGTCTCCTGTCAGTCCACCCACCTTGGCTCCCCTGTGCAAGGGGACGCAGAACTGAGCGCCCGCTGTGCGGGATGAAGCGAAGCGGAAGCGCGAATCGAACAAGGAGAAAACCACACAGTGCGTGGTTTTCGACTATGTAAGACCATCGCTGTCACCGTTAGGTGACTGAAGGATTGTCGACCTCCGTCTTGAACGCGGACCAGTAGACGACCGTTTCCGTTTCCGTTTCGAGCGTTTTGATCACGCGCCGATCCGTACCCTTCGCGCCCTTTTTCGAGCGTACCTCCACAAGGCGGACGGGCTTGCCCGCCGCCGAAAGAAGCGTTTCCGCCGTCGCAAGGTCCAGTCCGAGCACGTTTGTCAAACCGAAAGGATCTCCTTTTCCTTCGCGCCGAGGATGGCGTCGATGTCCTTGATAAACTCGTCGGTCATCTTCTGCCCCTTCTCCTCCATACGCTTCTGATCGTCCTCGGTGATGAGCCCGTCCTTCTTCTGCTTCTTGATCTGGTCGTTCAGATCGCGGCGGATGTTGCGGATCGCGACCTTGCTCTCCTCGCCCTTTTTGCGGACGGTCTTGACAAGGTCCTTTCTGCGCTCCTCGGTCAGCTCCGGGAACACGAGACGGATGACCTTGCCGTCGTTCGCCGGGTTGATCCCGAGGTCGGATTTCTGGATCGCCTTTTCGACCGCGGGGATCATCTTGGTATCCCACAGCGCAATGATCAGCATGCGCGGCTCGGGCGTAGAGATGTTGCCGAGCTGGTTGATGGGCGTCATCGTGCCGTAATAATCCACGGTGATGCGGTCCAGCACCTGCGCGTTTGCACGGCCTGCACGAAGGCTCGAAAGGTCGGCCTTCAAAACGTTCAGCGTTTTCGTCATTTTTTCTCTGGTTTCATCGATCAGTTCCATCGGCATATCGGATCCCTCCTTATTGTTTCGTTCAAATAGATAGTATACTACGGTTTTCCCGTCGATATCAAGCTTCTTTTCCGTCGATGCGCGTGCCGACGGGGATTCCCTTCGCGACCTTGTCGATCTCACTTCTTGCGAACACGAGGATCGGCAGGTTGTTGTCGCGGCACAGGGTGATCGCGCTCATGTCGATCGCCTTCAGGTTGTCGCGGATCACCTTGTCGTAGGTCAGATGATCGTAGCGGATCGCGTTCGGATCGACCTTCGGATCCGCGCTGTACACCGCGTCGACGTTCTTCGCCATCAGAAGCGTGTCCGCGCCGATCTCGAGCGCGCGCAGCGTGGACGCCGTGTCCGTCGAAAAATACGGGCAGCCGGTCCCGCAGGCGAACAGCACGACCTTGCCGTTGCTCAAAGCTTCTCTTGCGCCGCGGGCGGTGTACTCGTCGATGAACCGCGTCATGGCGATCGCACTCATGGCAAGGGTCGGCATGCCCTGCCGCTCCAGACAGTCCTGCAGAGCAAGCGTATTGATCGCGGTAGAAAGCATACCCATGCTGTCCATGCGCGAACGCTCCTGCATGACCGTGTCGCGTCCGCGGACGATGTTGCCGCCGCCGACCACGATGCCGATCTCAAGTCCCGCGTCGTACATAAGCTTGATCTCCTTCGCGGTCTCCTCGACCTTTGCAAAACATACCGGCTGATCCGCGCTCGAAAGCGCTTCGCCGGAAACCTTGATCAAAACACGTTTCATCCCACAATCCTCCATTATGCCATACAGTATACCATATACTTTGCAAAAAGAAAAGAGGTTGCAAAAAACTCCACATGTTTTTCACAACCTGCCGTCCTTTGCGCCGGATCCGATTTACAAAGGGACGATCCTGTTATATACTGGTGTCGGAACAACACGATCCACCGTATCGGAGAACCCTATGACGCAGAAACGCATCGCTCTCATTCTGGCGGGGATCCTCCTGCTCTGCGCGGCGCTGCCGGCTTTCGCGGCGGAAACGCCGACGGAAGACACGATCCCGGCGCATTATCTTACGGAATGCCCGGAGCAGGGAACGATCACATCCCACCTCTATAAAGCGGAGGAAGAACTGAAGGTCTGGACGCCCTTCGGGTACAGCGAGCACGTTCTTTACGAGATCGTACTGCTGCTGCACGGCGACCTCGGTTCGCGGGACTCGTGGCTGACGCGGCGGTATCAGCTGTTCGGCTGCCCCGTGGAGGGCAGGTACATATACGACTGGCTGACGTACGAGAAGCGCACCGCGCCGTTCATCGTCGTGACGCTGAACAACAAGCCGGACGAGCCGGAGACGATGGTGCAGGACATGACGGACGCGCTGCTGTTCGTCGCAGACCGATACAGCGTCTATCCAAAGGGAACGGTCGCCTCCCTGATCGAAAACCGGGATCACATCACGGTCGGCGGTCTGTCCCGCGGCTCCATGATGACGCATTGGTTTTTGTCGATCACGCCGGAATATGCGGGAAACTACATCTGCATGTCCGCCGCCGGTCCCTATACCGACATTCCGGAGGTCCTCGAACGAAAGCACATCCGGATCCGAAAGCTGTTTTCGGCGGTCGGCACCATGGACAGGGATTACTATGAAATGACGAAGGCGTCGTATGCGCTGCTCCGTCCGTACGCGGACGAAGCCGAATATCTGGAATACCGGCACGGTCATAACTGGTACGTCTGGATCCCGGGCATCTGCGAAGCGCTGCAGTTCGTGCTTCCGCCGTACTCCGCCGAATACGAGATCGGCTGCGCGCTGCGTTTCCGTCTCAGAAACAAAACGGTTCCGCTCCCCTGCCTGGTTTGCAGAGGGATCCGGAACCGATAGTGAATGGATCCTTTCGCCTTTTCCGCACGCCGGGAAAGGCTTTTTTATGCGCAGGCGGAACGGCTCATTCCTTCCGCAAAAGCTTCCGCCCGCAAAGCCCCGCGCCGATCAGAAGCAGCGCAATCACGAGCACGAACGCCAGCTCCCGCGCCGGCGCGATCGTCGTCGCCGGGAACCCCGCCGCGAGGAACGCGATCACAAAGCTTCCCGCAAGGATCAGCAGTACGCCGAGCACGCGGCGTGCTTTTTCTTTCTTCGTTAGCCGCAGTACAAACCACACGAGGGCAAGGATCGCCGTGCCCGCAAGCGCCATCAAAAAGTAGTAGTTCAGCACCAGCCGCGGCAGCGTAAAGCCCGCCTCCACCGGATAGCCCTCGCGCTGATAGAGGATCTCGTGATCCGTATTGTCATACGGCTCAAACAGGATCGCGTCGACGCCGTTCAGGTTCACTTCGTACGAGTGGAACCGGTCCGGTCCCTCTGTCCATAGATCCCAGAGCGTTGTGTATGCGCCGATGTGCACCGTGCCGGTCTCGTTTTCCTGCATGAGCCGCGTATTTTGCGTCGGATACAGGCGCACCTGTTTCTCGTCGATCTGTACGGATTCAAATGCTTCGTACGCCGAATGAATGACGATCGGCTTCGTGAGCCTTGCAAATACGCCGAAGATCAGCGCGGCGACCAGACATGCGATCAGTCCCGCGATCAGCCATCCGCGGCGCTTGACCGCTTTTCGGACGGTTTTCAGGGGTGCGGCGGGTTCGGCTTCCACCGGCGCCTGCATGGCGTCCAGCGCGGCTTTGCATTCCGCGCACCGTTCGATATGTTCCTTGACAAAGGCGGTCGATTCCTCGCTCGCCATATGTTCCGCAACAAGCGGCAAAAGATCCTTTACGATCCCGCAGTCTTTCATGGTGTTTCCTCCAGTTCGGCTTTGATTTTCGCTTTCGCGCGGTGGAAGGTGACGCACGCCCAGTTGGCGGTTTTTCCGAACAGCCTGCCGATGTTCTCGAAGGGCATTTCGCCGTACACGCGCAGCAGAAATACCTCCTTATACGGCTCGTCGAGGCGGTGCACCGCCTCGCTGACCCGTTCCGCTTCGTCGGTCCGGACCGCAACCGTCTCCGGCGAAGGCTCGGCGCTTTCGAGCGTGTCCGAAAGCGGTTCCGGCTTGTGCTTTCGCTGTTCGGAAAGGTACTTATTTTTGGCGATCTGACAGAGCCAGACGCGCAGCTCGCACTCGCCGCGGTAGCTTTTTAACGCCTGCAGAGCCTTCAAGAAGGTCTCGGCAGTCAGCTCCTCGGCTTCATCGGCGTTTCCGCAAAGCTTCAGGCAATAGCGGTACACGTCCGTGAAATATGCGCGATAAATCTGCTCAAATGTCTCCATCGGTTTCATCTTCCCTTTATAGGACGCAGAAGATCAAAGAATCTTACAAAGATTTTGAAAAAATACTTGTCTCCCCCTCCGTCGCCTGTCGGCGACACCTCCCCCGTCAGGTGGAGGTCAGCACTTCCTTCGAGCTCCTCTTGTCAGGAGAGCATCGTACGCGCGGGGAGCACGCGACCTTCCGCCGTAACAAAGTGGAGCTGTCGACAATCGTCGACTGAGGGGTAGTTTCTTGAATCGTGCGAAGCTTGACGGGGCGTCCGGGTGGCCGCCCCCTACATAGTGTAACAGCCGATACTCGATGTGTCATCCTGAGGAACGAAGTGACGAAGGATCTTGGAACGAAGTGACGAAGGATCTTGGTATGAAGCGACGATGGCTCTTAAGGATCCTTCGCTGACGCTCAGGATGACACGTCCCGATTCTCAAAAAACAGCACCGCAGTCATGCGCGGTGCCGTCATGTGTTATTCGTCGGTTTCCAAAAGCGCCGCGGCGAAGTCGTCCGCGTCGAAGCGCTTGAGATCGTCGATGCCCTCGCCCACGCCGATGAAGCGGATCGGCACATGCAGCATGTCGGATATCTGCACGGTCACGCCGCCCTTGGCGGTGCCGTCGAGCTTGGTCAGGATGACGCCTGTGAGCTCGCAGACCTCCAAGAACGCCTCCGCCTGCGCCACGGCGTTCTGCCCGGTCGTCGCGTCGAGCACGAGCAGGACCTCGCACGGGGTGTCCGGCAGCTCGCGCGCGATCACGCGGCGGATCTTGTTGAGCTCGTTCATGAGGTTCTTTTTGTTGTGCAGCCGTCCTGCGGTATCGACGAGCAGCAGATCGCAGCCCTTTGCGCGATAGGACGCGATCGCGTCGAACACGACCGCCGCCGGGTCCGCGCCCTCCTGGTGCCGCACCATCGGCACGCCCGCGCGGTTCGCCCACTCGCCGAGCTGCTCCGCCGCCGCCGCGCGGAAGGTGTCCGCCGCCGCGATCATGGGCTTTCTGCCCGCCTGAACGTACTCGTTTGCGATCTTGCCGATCGTGGTCGTCTTGCCGACGCCGTTCACGCCGACGATCAGAAGCACCGCGGGACCCTCGTCGCCCATGAAAGGCTTCGTTGTGCGCACCGCGTCTGCGATCAGCTGTTCGAGCGCCTTCTTTGCGTCCGCACGATCGGTAAGCTTGTCCGCCCTGACCTTGTCGCGCAGTCCGTCCAGCAGCCGCTCCGCCGTCTCCATGCCCATGTCCGCAAGGATCATGGCTTCCTCGAGCTCCTCATAGAAGTCGTCGTTGATGCCGTCCTTGTTGAACAGGGTCGAGAACCAGTTGCTCGTTTTGTGCATGCCTTCCTTCAACCGGGAAAGCCAGCCTTTTTTCTTTTCCTTCTTCTCCATTATGCCGTTTCTCCGAATCTTGCCGAGACGATGCTCGAAATGCCCTTTTCTTCCATTGCAACGCCGTACAGCGTGTCGCAAACCTCCATGCTGCCCTTGCGGTGCGTGATGATGATGAACTGCGTTTCGTCGGAATACGCTTTGAGGTAGTTTGCGAACTTCGACACGTTCGCCTCGTCAAGCGAGGTCTCGATCTCGTCGAGCACGCAGAACGCGGGCGCCTTTAATTTCAGCATCGCAAACAGCAGCGCGATCGCCGTCAGCGCGCGTTCCCCGCCGGACAGAAGCGACAAAAGCTGCAGCTTCTTTCCCGGCGGCTGCGCAATGATGTCGATGTCGCAGTTTAAGACGTCGTTTTTGTCGGTCAGCCGAAGCTCTGCGTGTCCGCCGCCGAACAGCTCGATAAACGTCTCCGAGAAATTCTGCTGGATCTTCTGAAACTCCTCGACGAACGTGCGCTCCATCGTTTTGGTCAGCTGCCCGATCAGCGTGTACAGGTCCGCCTTCGCTTTTTCGAGGTCGGCGTACTGCGTCGAAAGCGATTCGTAGCGCTCGGAAACCGTGCGGTAATCCTCGATTGCGGAGACGTTGATGTCGCCGAGCTCCCTGATCTCCGCTTTCAGCGCCGCGATCCGCTGCTGCGTCGCGCCGACTGCGATGTCGCGGCGAAGCGCCTGCGCGTTCTCGTAGGTCAGCTCGTAATCCTCCCAGATCCGGTCCGCGCTCGCCCTGAGCTCCATTTCCATGCGGCTCATGGCAAGCTCGTTCTTGTGCTTGCGCTCGCCGAGCGTGCGATAGTTCTCCGAAAGCGCGTCGCGTTCGCGCCGGTACTGGCTCAGAAGCTCGTTCAGCCGTGTGCGCTCCGCTTCAAGCTTCGACTGCTCCTCCTTTGCAAGGCGCAGCGCCTCCTGTTCGCCCGAAATGCTTTTCTCCATCTCGGAAAGGCGCTCGTCCGCCGCCGCCACCGAGGCTTCGAGCGAGGCGATCTCCGCATCGAACGACTGCACGCGCTGTTCGGTCAGGGCAAGCTCGCGGGTGAGCCGGTGATGCTCCGCGCGTCTCGCGTCCGCTTCCTTCTCCATTGCGGTCAGTCTGATCCGCTTCTCGGTCAGCGCGGCGACGCGCTGTTCACGCGCGTTCTTCGCCTCGGCGATCGAAAGCTGCTCCCTGCGGATATCCTCGGTGCTCGAAAGGTTCCGTTTCTGGATATCGTCCTCGACGGACGCTGCCGCAGCGCGCCGCTTTTCGATGTCGGCGATGCTCTCGTTCACGTCGCTGCGCTCGTCAGCGAGGTCCTGCACCGCTTCCTCTGCCTCTTTGAGGTCGCGTTCGATGATCTCGCACTGTTCTTTGAGCCGGACAAGCTCCAGCTCGTCCTCGTGCGCCGCGCCGAGGAAGCCGTCGATCTGCGCGTCCTTTAAAAGCATCTGCTTCTTCTGCGCCTCGATCTGCTTCTGCTTATCGGCGACCGCCTTCTCCGCGGTCTTAAGCTGTTTCTTGATCTCGTCGGCTTCGCGTTCGCGACCCAGAAGCGAGAAGCCGGTCTTTTTCAGACTGCCGCCCGTCATCGTGCCGCCGGTGGACAAGAAGTCGCCCAGAAGCGTCGCGATATGGAACGCGTTCTTTGATTTTTTGCGCAGCGCGATCGCCGCGTCAAGCGTTTCGGTGACGACCGTGCGGCCCAGAAGATACTCTGCGACGACGGAAACACGTTTGTCGCACGTGATGAGCTCGCTCGCCAGCCCGACGACGCCGGGCTCCGAAAGCAGCGCGCGCTCCCGTTCGTTCAGCGGGTTCGGAACGAGCAGCGTGATCGGCAGCAGCGTTACACGCCCGAGGTCGTTCTTCCGCGCATACTCAATGACCGTTTTCGCGTCCTCAGCGGTCGTTGTCACGATATTCTGGAGCGATCCGCCCAATGCCATGCCGATCGCCGTTTCGACCTTTTTCGGGACCTTGAGAAGCTCTGCGACCGGTCCGATGATGCAGCCGCGCAGATCCGCGTCGGTCTCCGCCGCAGACAGCACCGCGCGCACGCTGTTCTGGTATCCTTCGTGCGAACGGATCATCTCGCGCAGCACATGCTCGCGCGAGGACAGCGCGCCGACGTTCTGCTCCGCGATCCTTAGCTCCGCCTGCATGGCAAGAAAGTCCGATTCCATTTCGAGCCGTTCCCGCTGCGCGGTCTTGCGTGCTGCGATATGCTCGTTCATCTTCGCCGCCTGCTGTTCAACGGCTTTCTTTGCGGTCTCCGCTTCGGTCCCGAGCGCCTCGACCTTTGCCTTCGCCTCGGTCTCCTCGCCGTCGATCGCCTGAAGGCGGTCTTTAAGCGCCGCCGCCATCGTATCGAAGCGAGAGAGATCGCTCCTTGCGTCGGCAAGGCGGTTCATCGCCTCCATGACCGCGTTTTTCTGCGCCTCGACTGCCTTTTCGCGGTTTGCGATCGCCTCGTCCATGCTTTGGATCGCTCCGGTCTCCGCCGTGATCTGTTCGGTCAGCGCCGCAAGCGCCTCCACGTCGGCATTGCCGCTCTCGTTTTCGGCGATCTGCGTCCTGAGCGCTTCACACACGCGTTTTGCCTCACTGCGCTCGCTGCCGACGCGTTCGATCTCTTTTCTGGCATGCTCGCGCCGCTCGATCAGAAGATTGCTTTCGCCGACGTGCGATTCCACGCCGGACAGCATTTCGATGACCTTGTTCTGCTGCGCGCCCGCGCGTTCGTCGATCTCGCGCACCCGCGCCTCGAGCTCCAGCGACTGTTCGCCGAGCGTGCGGTCCTTTTCCTCATTCAGCGCCAGGTCGTTTTCGAGGGCTGCGATCTGCTCCGCAAGCGTCTTCATGCGCTCCCGCATCCGGTCGCTGTTGTAGAGGAACAGGTTGACCTCAAGTTCTTTGAGCTCCTCGCGAAGCTTCAGATACACCCGCGCGGTCGCGCTCTGCTCCTTCAAAGGCTCCAGCCGCTCGCCGAGCTCCTTTAAGGTGTCCGCAATGCGCTCCATATTGCGCTCGGTATTCTCGAGCTTGCGTTCGGCTTCCTCCTTGCGCACGCGGTAGCGCATCACGCCCGCCGCCTCCTCGAGCGCCGTTCTGCGGTCGCCCGACTTATTGGACAGGATCTCGTCGACGCGTCCCTGCGAGATGATCGAGTATCCGTCCTTACCGATGCCCGTGTCGCGGAACAGCTCGGAGATGTCCTTCAGGCGGCAGCTGCGTCCGTTCAGCACGTATTCGCTCTCGCCCGAGCGGAACATGCGGCGCGTCACCGCGACCTCGTCGTACTCGATCGGAAGCAGGTGGTCGCTGTTGTCGAACGTCAGCGTGACCTCGCACATCGACTGTGGCTTGCGCTTCTGCGTCCCGTTGAAGATGACGTCCTCCATTTTCGAGCCGCGCAAAGCACGCGCGCTCTGCTCTCCGAGCACCCAGCGCACCGCGTCGGAAATATTGCTCTTGCCGCTGCCGTTCGGTCCGATGACCGCCGTGATCCCCGAGCCGAAAACGAGCTCGGTCTTTTTCGCAAACGACTTGAAGCCTGATATGTCCAGTCTGACAAGTCTCATTTTGTTTCCAGTCTCGAAAGCGCGTCCTTGGCAGCCGCCTGCCCCGCGCTCTGTTTTGAATGTCCCTCGCCCTCGCCCAGCACCTCGTCGCCGAGCATCGCCTGCATCGTAAAGGTCTTGTCGTGATCGGGACCCGATTCGCCGACCAGACGGTAGCTCACCTGCTTTCCGTGCGTTTTCGCATGGATCAGCTCCTGCAGCCGCGTCTTATGGTCCTTTTCAAAGACCGGCGTCGTCAGATCCAGCAGCGGCAGCACGAACCGGTGGATAAAATCCCTCGCGGGCGTAAAGCCGCCGTCCAGATAGATCGCCGCGATCACCGCCTCGAACGCGTCGGACAGGATCGAAGGCTTCTGCCTGCCGCCGCTTGCGTCCTCGCCGCGTCCCAGAAGCAGGTATTCGCCGAGCCCGATGCCCTTTGCCGCGCGGAACAGCGCGTCCTCGCAGACGATCGACGCGCGGTATTTGGTGAGCTGTCCCTCCTGCATCTTCGGAAAGCGGAAAAAGAGCTCCTCGCTTACGCACAGCTCAAGGACCGCGTCGCCCAGAAACTCCATGCGTTCGTTGTCGCCGCCGATCCCCGGCACGTACGACGAATGCATCAGCGCGCGCTTCAGGTACTCGGGTTTTGAAAACGTGTACCCGATCCGGTCCTGTAATTCGGTTAAGTGTTCTTTTGTCAGCATACGATTCTATTTACCAAAAAACCCGCACTCATTGCGTGCGGGTTCGGTTCGGCTTGCCTGTTTCCGCTTATTTCTGCAGATAACGAAGAATATCGCCGACGGTCTGCACTTTGGGCAGTTCTTCATCGGGGATCTCGGTGTCGAATTCCTGTTCCAGATCCATGACGAGCTCGACTACGTCCAGAGAATCCGCATGCAGATCCTCCACAAGATGGCTCTCCATCGTGATGGTCTTGGGGTCGATATCCAGCTGTTTGCCGATGATCTCGCAGATTTTTTCGAATTCCATGATTACTCCCTTCCGTCCCGAAGGACGATTCGATCACTTGGTTATTTTACCGCAAAACATTTGCGTTTGTCAATCCTCAATGTTCAGCGTCTCCGCGAACGCGCCGATCTTTTCCGTCACGCCGCCGCGCACGAGCCGCGTCGCCTGCAGAAGGCACACCTTGACCGACTTTGCGTCCGAGCTGCCGTGCCCCTTGATGATGCCGCCGTTGATGCCCAAAAGAGGCGCGCCGCCGTATTCGGTGTAGTCCAGCTTCTTTTTGAGCGAGTTGAACGCCGGCTTGCCGATCAGCCCCGCGAGCTTGCCGCGCGTCGATTCCATCAGCGATTTTTTCAGCATCGTCGCGATCCACTTTGCCACGCCCTCGGTCGTTTTCAGCATCACGTTGCCGTCGAAGCCGTCGCAGACCAGCACGTCGACCGCGCCGCTCGTAAGATCCCGCGCCTCGACGTTGCCGATGAAGTTCAGCCCCTCGACCGCCATGAGACGCTGATGCGCTTCCTTGACGAGCGCGTTGCCCTTCTCCTCCTCGGTGCCGTTGCAAAGCAGCCCGACCCGCGGATTCTTCACGCCCTCGACCGCTTCGAGGTACGCCGCGCCCATCAGCGCAAACTGCACGAGATACCCGGGCTTGCAGTCCGTGTTCGCACCGCAGTCGATGATCTCGGTCACCGTGCCCGCCGTCGTCGGGATCAGCGTCGCAAGCGCCGGGCGCTTGATGCCCTTATGCCGCCGCACGATCAGCGTCGCGCCGGTCAGCACCGCGCCGGTGCTGCCTGCCGAAAAGAAGCAGTCCGCTTCCTTATCGCGCACGCATTCGAGCGCTTTCACAAGGCTCGAATCCTTCTTCTTGCGGATCGCCTCGGTCGGATGCTCGCCCATCTCGATCGTCTCGGTCGTATAAACGGTCTCGATCCGGTTCGTGATCTCCGGATGCGCCGCCGTAAATTCCTTCAAAACATCTTCATTGCCGAACAGCTTCAGGTCCACGCCCTCCGCTTCCTTCTCATTCAAAAATGCCAGAACGCCGTCCAGCACCGCCTGCGGCGCGTTGTCGCCGCCCATCACGTCAACTGCAAGCTTCATAATACCCCTCGCTCCGTAAATCTACGATCCTTCCGATCGCTTTAACCGATTTATTATACCCCAGATTCCATCGGGATGCAAGAAAAAACGGAAATGCAGCGCAGCATTTCCGTTGATGCCCGTTCGGCGATCACTGTTCCCGTTCCAGCACGCCGTCCTTCATCATCAGAACCTCATCCATTTCGGCTGCGATCTCGAGATCGTGCGTCACGATGATCACGCACCGGTCCTCCTCGTGCGCAAGGCGCAGCAGGATCGAAACGACCTGCTCGCCGTTCGTGATGTCAAGATTGCCGGTCGGCTCGTCGGCGAGGATCAGCTCGTTCCCCGCTGCCAGCGCCCGCGCGATCGCCACGCGCTGCTGCTCGCCGCCGGAAAGCTGGGTCGGAAACCGTTTGAACTGCTTTTCCTCAATGCCGACGGAAAGCAGTGCGGCTTTGGCGCGTTCCTTTGCTTCCTGCGGCGCGATCTTTTTCACTTTTAGGGGATACTGCACATTCTCCTCCGCAGTCAGCAGCGGAAACAGATTGTACCCCTGATAGATCACGGCCGCACAGTCAAGGCGGTATGTATCGCAGTCCATCCCGCTCGTCGGCTGATCGCGATACAGTACCTGTCCTTCGGTGGGAAGCTCAATCCCGGCAAGCAGCGAAAGAAGCGTCGTCTTTCCGCTGCCACTTTTGCCCACGATCGCGTATGCCTTACCCGCCTCAAACGTACAGTTCACATGCTTGACCGCATGGACGGATTGAAACTTGTTTTGATACGTATAGGAAACGTCGTCTGCTTTCAGTATAAACATCTTGATACCATACCTTTCTGTTCGTGATTATTCCTGTTCGCGGAGCAGCTGTGCGGGCGAAACGGACGCGGCTCGGATCACCGAGAATATGCATCCAGCGGCATACAGCAAAAACGTTATGACTGCGGGAATCGGTGCAAGGAACACCGCGCCGAAGATCGCGCATGCGAGAAACGGCAACGTCAGCTGTTCCGTCAGCACACTGCGCAGGAGCACGCGCTTTTTCGTGCCTATGCTGCGCATCAGCGCGTAGTTCTGCTTTTCGCTCCGTGTCGTGATAAAGCCGATCAGAAACCCCGAAGCAAGCGTCAGAGCGAACACCACGGGGATCAGCCAATTCATGCGGCGGATGTTCTGCTCGATCGCCGTGACGGCGGTATTCAGATCTTCGTCGTGCACGGTAAGCGCAAAGCTTCGCGATACGGTTTCCGCATACGGATCGACCGTGCCGAAAACGTCCGATGCGGCGTCCCGGAGCTCGTCCAGCTTTGTATTGTCTTTTGCAAGAAACGAGATCGCATCGACGCGAAGCCCGTTGGAAACGGTTTCGCAAAGATTCATGCCGGTTTCGAACGGGAGATACACCGTTTCTCCGACGCCTTTGTAATATCCGGCGACGGTCCATTCGACCTGCAGAAACCCGTCGCCCTGCAGGAAGCGCGTGTCGGCGCGCGGATCTTTCACGATGCCGGAAACAACTTCATCCGGCGCCGCCCGATACGCTTCCTCGGAGATCAGACAGATGCTGTCGTCGGACTCGAAAAAGTCTTCCCGAAACAGCGTAACGCCTCCTCCGCGCGCGGGATCGAGCGCATCTGCGCATTCCTTCCGTGATACGGCAATGACGGGAACCGTTTCGTTGAGCAAAAAGTCCTTTTTGAAGCGCGGTTCCTTCACATACGCCGGCAGCCGGTAAAATGACTCGTTCGTCACCGCCTGCACCGCGCCGTAACCCATATTCAGGTGATCCGACTGCGTACCGGTAACGTCCGTTACCACGCAGAGCACGTTGGCGGACGCATAGGTTTGCGCGCGCAGCTTTGTCTGTTTTTCGCGATATGAGGACAGATAGCATGCCATCACGGCAAGGAACGCGCCGACCAGCAGCGCAACGATCTGCCTGCCCGGCGATCGCAGAATGCGTTTCCATACAAACGGACTCATATCACTTTCCCATCAGCTTTTTGATTTTTCGATTCGTTATCAGCAGAGCCTGCAGATAGAGCGCAGCGGCGGCCGCGCCGATCTCTGAAAGGGCAAGCAGCGCAAGAGCGGAGATACGGATACTGCCCTGTGCAAGCATTTCCGTAAAGAGAGCATCATATCCGGAAAGATTCGCCTGTTCCACGGTCAGTTCCGCAAGCTTTTCGGAAACAAACCCCGACGCCGCGCCGGACAGCGCCGTGCCGAGCACGATCCCGATGAGAGCGAGCAAAAAACCGCTGAAGAACAGATACCGCCGCACGACCGGCTTCTTTGCGCCGAGCGAGCGCATGATGCCGACGGTCTTTCGCTCGAATCCCTGATAGAGCAGCATGTATGCGGCAAAGATCAGTACCGCGCCGCAAAGCGCGATCAGCGCAAGCTTTTCGGCGGAATCCATGATCGCGCCGATCGAATCCTTCACGTCGTCGTATCCCTGATCGAAACAGAGAAAGGTATGTCCGGAAAGTCCGGCGGCAGTAGATCGAACGACCTCTCCGGGCTCGAGTTCATAAGAGGCATCCGTGCTGTCCTGCGCGATCCGCTCCAAAAAAGCATCGATACTGCCGTTTTTCAGAATGATCGACATAAATAACCCGTTTGCCAGACCCGGGTCGATGATTTCCTCCTCGAACGTCTCCTCTCCGGATTCCTCTAACGCGCCGTTTGCGCCGATGTGATACATCATGCGCGTCACCTGTCTGGTGCCTGTGACCTTCGAAGGACCGCCGAGCGCGTCTTCGATCTGCGCGCCGCGCGGCATGAAGATCGTGTTCGGCGTGAAGGAACAGAGACTGTCCTCCCATTCGTTTTCCTGCCGGTAGAGCCCGACGATCGTAAACGGTTCGCCGTCGCGCGGCATTTCGTTGAAGAAGGGGAATTTGCCGAGCCCGGGATTATTTTGTCCGACACGCTCCGGGGAAAGGGCGTC
>Ga0310697_10001547_pt1 | contig 26507 bp, 26 predicted proteins | sample 172DNAGHGlowgp2_FD_203883 | JGI IMG/M metagenome (GOLD analysis project Ga0310697, IMG submission 203883) | Sheep rumen microbial communities from Palmerston North, Manawatu-Wanganui, New Zealand - 1728 DNA GHGlow gp2 (v2) (version 2) | ecosystem: Host-associated > Mammals > Digestive system >...
TTAACAACTGATAATATGTCAAGTAGATTTACTTTTTATGTAGGCTTAATGTAGGCTTGAAAGGCAAGCCTACATATATTAAACCATTGAATACTAATTAGTTAACTGTACCAATGTAGGCTGAAGGTACTTTTTTGCTCTATTGAGGGCAAAAAAATGTTACCGGCTTTCTTGTCTTACCTGAGCCGATGCGATCACCGTTGCCGTAAGAAAAGCAACAAATGAAGTGAACCTTTCAGTTGTGTCCAACTTTCGGGGTTCACTTCAGTGTCCGTCTCGCCTAATATATGACGGCTGATGACTAAAATAGCGCGGCACCGAGTTGGTGTCGCGCTAATGTTTTCAGGTGTACCATATGGATGGCATAGGCTTCTTCACACTCGATTCAACCTTTTTCTGGTTGGTTGTCATCTTTTCATCTTTTGATTCTGTCTTTGTATACATAGGTCTGTTGGTCTTGGTTAAGGCAAATATAGGAAATATTTTATAAGATTGTTCTTGTAATGGCCAATTATTAGAATAGATTAACATAATTATACTAATTGTTGTATTTCTATGCACAGAATATCCAAAAGATGAAGCATATTTGGAAACGAGATAGTGAAGGAGGATGTTATTGCGCGTCAGGCTCACGAATCACTCTAACCAAACTAGAATAACTAGTAATACTAGTATGACTAGCAAAGGTTATATACATTCTACCGAATCCTTTGGCTCTGTTGATGGGCCAGGGATTCGGTTCTTGATTTTCATGCAGGGTTGCCACATGCGTTGTCGCTACTGCCACAATCCTGACACGTGGAAAGTGGGTAGTGTGGGGTTCGGTTCTCCCGCAACTGTCTCTGAGCTCCTCGACAAGGCAGAGCGATATCGCACCTACTGGGGACCAGATGGCGGCATTACCGTGAGTGGTGGCGAGGCGCTGCTGCAGATTGATTTCCACTAGTGCCTGGCATTACAACCGACGAGAAACAGCTTACGCTGCTACGCCAGTTTATCGATACCCTCGACAACGTCAAGCGCATAGAAGTACTACCTTACCACACCTTGGGCATGTTTAAATGGGAGAAGTTGGGCATACCGTATTCGCTTTCCAACGTGCCTACGCCTACAAGTGAGCAAATCCAACGTGCCGAGACTATACTCGCAGCTAAGAATAATTAATAATTTGTAAATTACTTCCGCTTACGACGGCCAAATAGCCAACCGTAGGTCTTCATCAGCTTGCGGACCAACAGGAACGCATCGATGGCCGTGATGCTATTGGTGATGAGATTAGCAATGAGTTCACCCTTGCTTTCTGTCTTCTGTGGAACCCAAAGATTACGCCACAAGTTTCCGACTTTGTCGGAATTGTCGCTTAGCTGAGCCCTTAACTCGTCTTTGCGCAACTCAATGTCTTCGAGGGTGTTGTATTGATGGGTCTGCATGGCGAGTGTTAATTTAATAAGGTGTTAGCCAGAAAGCGTACCAGTGGCCGCTCTATCCACTGTTTGCGGAAGATGCAAACCAGCACGAGTAGGGCAGCGAAGAAGAAGGCCACGAGAAAGTAGGCCAGGGCAAGGCCTGTGAGTGGTGCTATCCAGTAGACAATGGCGTAGGTGAGGTAGAAGAGTACAGCCACACCGAGAATGATGAAGATGATGGCCACAGTGAGGGCCGTTACCAACTTAACGACTTTCTCAATAACGTTGAGCTCCAGATACTCTTTCTGGAGTTCAACGTGTTCTTTAAGCGCCCCGATGAGTTCTACAATGGACTCTACGTTCTTGTCGCTAGATAGCATAACCAATAACCGTTTACCAATAACCGTTATACTTCGGGAGCTGCATCCTCAATATCGTCAACGAAGTCGTTTACTTCCTTGCGACTGAGCTTGATGTTGTGTTTCTTGAGGAAATCCTCAACAGTGTCAGAGATTTTCACGCGTGTGTCAGCACCCTTTTCAGGAGCTACCAACAAACCAATAACAGCACCGGCGAGAGCTCCGCCCAGAAATGCGCCAAGATAACCTAAACTTCTCATAATACTTAGTTTTATTTATTAAAAAATGTCTTTCTGGTGGCAAATATACGTAAAGTTTTTGAAATTAACAAACTTTATGCAGTATTTTTCGTCACTTTTGCGCGATATTTTGTAATTTCGCAGAAAATTATTCAGAATAATCACATTTAATACAAGTAATACAACTAAAAAAGTATGAAAAAGTACACATTGTTTTGTGCAGCGCTGTGCGCAGCCATGTTATTTACTGGATGTAAGTCAAGTGAGAGTGCCTACAAGCAGGCTTATCTGAAAGCTAAGCAGCAGGAGGAGTTGCAGCAGAAGCAGGAAGCAGAGGCTCAGGCTGCCAAGAATGAGAATAACGTCGTTGTCCCCATGGAGGAGAAGCCCGTTACCCAGACACAGGTTGTTGACAATGCCGACAACGTTCCTGTTCGTCAGGAGACAGTTTCTGTTGTTGCCGGTGCTGGTCTGAAGAACTTCAGCGTTGTTGTCGGTTCTTTCTCTCTGAAGGCTAATGCCGAGGGTCTGCAGCAGACACTGAACGCACAGGGTTATAATGCACAGATTGTAATCAATAATCAGGTTTCTCCCGCTATGTATCGTGTGGTAGCTACTACTTTCGACACCAAGGGTGAGGCTGCTGCCAGCCGTAATGCCCTGCAGGAGAAGTATCCTGGTGCTTGGCTGCTCTACGCAAAATAATTGATAGTGGCCCGAATCTTATCAATAGACTACGGTAAGAAACGTACGGGATTAGCAGTTACTGACCCACTGCAGATTATTGCCAGTGGGTTAGCAACTGTTTCCACGTCAGAACTGTTTGACTATCTGAAGCAGTATATTGACAAGGAGCCCGTAGAGCGCATTGTGATTGGCGAACCGCGCCAGCCCAACGGTCAGCCCAGTGAGAATCTTGCTCGTGTACAGCAGTTCGTGAACCGTTGGCGTAAGGCGGTTCCGCAGATTCCCATTGAGTACTATGACGAGCGTTTCACGTCGGTGATTGCTCATCAGGCAATGATTGACGGAGGCTTGCGCAAGAAAGCCCGTCAGGACAAGGCATTGGTGGATGAAATCAGTGCAACGATCATCCTCGAAGACTATATGCGCTCCCGTAAATTGTAAAATAGTAAAATAGTCAAATCGTAAATGGTTTTACCTATTTATATTTTAGGTCAGCCCGTATTGAGAAAAGTGGCTGAAGATATTCCTACCGACTATCCCAATCTGGATGAGTTTCTGAAGGACATGTGGGACACGCTGGCAGAGAGCGAAGGCATCGGACTGGCTGCTCCTCAGGTGGGTAAGTCTATCCGTGTAGTGGTTATCGACCTCGACGTGTTGAGCGATGACATGCCTGAATACAAGGACTTCCGTCGTGTGTATATCAATCCGCATATTGTGGAATACGACGAGAGTGAGACCGACTCGATGGAAGAGGGGTGTCTGTCACTGCCCGCTATCCATGAGAAGGTGACACGTCCGAAGCGTATTCATGTGCAGTGGCTCGACGAGAAGATGCAGCCTCATGATGAGTGGGTAGACGGTTATCTGGCTCGTGTCATGCAGCATGAGTTCGACCACTTGGAAGGCAAGGTGTTTACAGACCGTGTCTCTCCGCTGCGCAAGCAGTTGATCAAGAACAAACTGAAGGCACTGCTTCAGGGTCGTTATCGTTGCGGATACAAGACGAAGGCTGCTCCCCACAAGTAAGGACAGAGAATGATTGTTTGATGGTTAGAAGGATTGTTTTCATTTTGTTGTTTTTCCCCCTGTCGATATGGGCTCAGTACAATACCGACAGACTGCTGACAATAGGGCGCTCGGCACTCTATTATGAAGACTATGTGCTTTCTATCCAGTACTTCAACCAAGCCATCTCGGCAAAGCCCTATCTCTTTGAACCCTGGTACTATCGTGCCATTGCCAAGTATTACCTCGACGACTTTGCGGGTGCGGAGAATGACTGTTCGGAGGCCATCCGACGCAATCCCTATGTGGTAGGAATCTACGAGTTGCGCGGACTCTGTCGTATCCAGCAGAAAAACTATGAAGGCGCCATCAAAGACTATAACCAAGCGCTACGCTACGAACCGGAGGGCATGAACCTCTGGCACAACCGCGCACTCTGTCGTATCCAGCAGAAAGAGTATGACAAAGCGTTGGCAGAGATTGACACGATGGCACAGCGCTGGAGTACCAACGCACGCGTCTATGCCATGCAGTCGGAGGTGTACCTCTTGGAAAAAGACACGACTAAGGCTATCTCGTCGTTGGAGAAGAGCCTGGAGTTGGATGCGTATAACGGTAACACATGGGCTATGCGTTCCATGATCAGTCTAGCCCGTGAGGAATGGAAAGAGGGTGAGGGCTATCTGGACAAAGCCATCCACCTGTTGCCTAAGCAGGGGGGGCTGTATATCAACCGCGCTTTGGCACGCTTCAACCAGAACAACCTGCGTGGAGCGATGGCCGACTACGATATGGCGCTCGACTTTGAACCCAACAACTTCCTGGGACACTATAACCGTGGCCTGCTTCGTGCACAGGTGGGCGATGACAATCGCGCCATTACCGACTTCGACTTTGTGTTGAAGTTAGAACCCGACAACCTCATGGCACTCTATAACCGTGCCTTACTGTTGGAGAAGACTGGCGACCCCAGAGGAGCTATCCGTGACTATAGCAAGGTCATCGACGAATATCCGAACTTCTGGACGGGTCTGCACCAGCGTGCCCAGTGCTATCGCAGTCTGGGTATGACGAAGCAGGCGGAGCAGGATGAGTTCCGAATTCTGAAGGCGCAGATTAACAAGCGCTTTGGTAAGCAGCCACGACTCTCGAAGGATAAGATGCGTAAGCGTAGCGACGAGGATATCGAGAAGTATAATCAACTGGCTGTTGCTGACGAGCAGGAGATGGAGCACGAATACCAGAGCGACTATCGTGGACGTGTGCAGAACAGAAAGGTAGGCATGGACTATCTGCCGATGTATGCGCTGTCGGCAGAAAAATACCAGCATGCCGTCAAGTATTATGTTCCTTACAACCGTCAGGTAGAACAACTCAACGCCAAACTGCCTGCAGGCAGTCAGATACATATCGTCTGCAACCAGAGCACACTGAGCGAGGCTTCTATGCGTCGTTATTTTAATCGTATAGATAGTCTGACACAACTGATTGGTCAGCAGTCTCATGAACAGCAGATGCTGACACTCCTGCAACGTGCCATTGCCTACAGTGCCATCCAGAACTATGATGCAGCGATGGAAGACCTGACAACGTATATTCTTACTGACTCTCTCTCGGCTGTTGCCTATTGGCAGCGAGCTGTCTGCCAGTCGCGTCTGAATGCGTTCAATGCTTCACAAGGTACGGATGTCAAGTTGCAGACTGCCCGTGTGTTGGCTGACCTCTGCCAGGCCATCCGTCTGGATGAGTCTGCCTATCTTTATTACAATCGCGGCAATGTCTATGCCCAGCGAACTGACTATGCCCATGCTATTGAGGACTACACCAAGGCTATTGCCTTAGACCAGCATCTGGCGGAGGCATACTATAATCGTGGCTTGGCACATCTGGCACTGAAACACCAACAGGAGAGTGTTGCCGACCTCTCAAAGGCTGGCGAGTTGGGACTCTATCAAGCGTACAGTATTATCAAACAGTCGCGCAAGTAACAGCCTCCCCCCAACCCCCTCCAAAGGGAGGGGGAGTTAAGTGCAAAGTAATTAAAGAAGGGAGGGTGTTTTATATCTTCAACCTTATATAGCTGCGATCATCGAATGAGTTGAAGTCGGGATGGAAGGCTTTCGTGGCCTGGAACGTGCCGATGTTCAGCGGGTCTTCCTCACGTTGTTTCTGGAGCTGTTGTTCACTTTCTGCAAGGGTGGGACAGAGCACAGGGTAACCATCGCTAGCCAACACAATTTCCCATGGGCGGAAGTCGAGCGGGATGATGCGAACGTGACGCCTGTCGATGGGAAAGCCATCGATGACACTATAGGAAATGTTCTGTTGACGCATGGTTTCCAACATGTGGGGAATGATAACAGGACGAGCAATATCGTTGCGCAACAGTTCGTCTTGGGTCATACCCGTAGCCAGCAGTCGCTTCACTTCCTCTGCACGCATAGTGGCCAGCTCTGCTTCTGCAGGTTTAGGATTGTCATAGAGTTCTCCGTTAATCAGACACTGACAGTCGCCAATCATCCATATCTCCCTGTTCAGTCGACTGTAGATGACTGCCGAACAGGTAAGACGGTCTTCAGGATGTTCCACCAACCGTTGGAGCATCGATTTCTTATAGTGCTTGCGGATATAAGCCGTCACACCACGCATGAAATCCTCACTGGTCGCCGTCTTTGGCATCCTGCGAATATAGCGGGACACCAGCAACATGGCATAGCGCCCATTGCTGTGCAACCAACTGTGGCGGTAGTCGCTCTTTGATGTGCTGCCATCAATGACAGCCACAAAATCATCTGTGACGACGATGCCGTCCTCGCTTTTCTTCTTGGGGTTCTTCGCTATGATGCTTTGCTCGAGAATGATCATTGTTAAAGTTTGGATTATACGATTTGGGCTTGCCACCGCCTGCGGGCTTTGAATTGCCGTAAGTTGGGCGATAACCACCTTGTGGCGCCATGCCACTGTAGAGTTTAGCGATGAGGTCAGGTCGACCAATGCGTCGTAACGACTGCTCTATGCCACGACGCTCTTCGGGCTTATACCAGAAGAAGAACTGGCGTTGCGCCAACTTCTCCTTGGGCGTCTTGGCACTGAACACTGGTTGGAGCGTATATGGGTCGTAACCTGTATACCACGTCTCGGTGGCATTGGTAAGCGGTGTAGGTGTAAAGTCCTGTACCTGCTCAAGATGGAAATCGAGGCCCTTGGTAATTACTGCCAACTCGGCCATGTCCTCCTCCTGACAACCAGGATGGCTGGAGATGAAATAGGGGATGATTTGCTGGCGAAGACCTTCCTCGCGATTAATACGGTCGAAGATGCGCTTAAACTCGTAGAATTGTTGGAACGAGGGCTTGCGCATGAGGTAGAGCACACGGTCGCTGGTGTGTTCTGGCGCTACCTTCAGACGACCCGACACATGACGGGTAATCAGTTCGCGAGTGTATTCCATAGCGGCCTTGTTGCTCGCCTCGTCCTTGCTCTTATATAATAATAGGTCGTAACGAACACCACTGCCGATATAGCTGTGCTTGATGCCTGGCAGCGCATCTACCGAACGATAGATATCGAGCAGTTTAGAGTGGTCTGTATTCAGGTTCGGACATATCTGCGGATGTACACATGACGGGCGACGGCACTTTTCGCAGGCGTTTTTATTCTTGCCGCTCATGCCATACATATTGGCCGATGGACCACCTAAGTCGCTGAGGTTACCCTTGAAGTCGGGCATCTGGATAATTTGTTTGACCTCGCGCAGAATACTCTCTTTGGAGCGACAGGTAATGAATTTGCCCTGATGGGCAGAGATGGTACAGAACGCACAGCCGCCAAAACAGCCACGATGGATGTTCACGGAGAACTTGATCATCTCGTAAGCAGGAATGCGCTTACCCTTGTATTTGGGATGGGGATAGCGTGTATAGGGCAGGTCGAACGATGCATCGAGCTCTTCGGTAGTCATGGGCGGGTAGGGAGGATTGATGACCACATAGCGTCCGTCAACGCCCTGCAGCAAACGCTGAGCGTGCATCATGTTACTCTGCTCCTCTACATTCTTAAAGTTCTCGGCCTGAGCCTTCTTATTTTTCAGGCACTCCTCATGCGAATGGAGTACGATGTCGTGATCGGTAATGCCACCGATGATATCCTCCTCGCGTGAGAGATAAACGGTTTGCGGCAGGTCACGAATGTCACGAATGCTCTCGCCGGCAGCCAGACGGCGTGCCAGTTCGATAGTCACTTTCTCGCCCATGCCATAGGTAATCATATCGGCTGGCGAGTAGCATAGCAAGCACTTCTTCAGACTGTCGCTCCAATAGTCGTAATGACTCACACGGCGCAACGAGGCCTCTATGCCACCAAGCACTACGGGTACATTGGGAAATAGTTGCTTGAGGATTTTGGCATAAACAATGGTAGGATATTCCGGACGCATGTCGTGACGACCGTCAGGACTATAGGCATCCTCGGAGCGTAGACGACGGGCTGCAGTGTATTTGTTGACCATCGAATCCATACAGCCAGGGGCAATACCAAAAAACAGGCGTGGGCGTCCTAGCTTCTTGAAGTCTCGATAGTCACCGTGCCAGTCGGGCTGTGGCACGATGGCCACACGGAAACCTGCGGCCTCAAGTGTGCGACCAATGACGGCCGCACCAAACGAGGGGTGATCAACATATGCGTCGGCAGAGAAGAGGATGACGTCCACCTCTTCCCAGCCACGCAACTCAAGTTCTTTCTTTGTTGTCGGCAGAAAATCTGTCAGTTTATAATTCTCTATTCCCAATTTAAAATGTTTAATTGAACGGCGTCCCCTGGATAGCGCGTGTCGTCATACCCAGTTCGTCATTGCCGCGGTTCTTCCAATTAATGAAGAGCAGGACCAGTTGTTGCAGTCCATACGCCTTCATGTTACTATGATAGATGACGTCGAGGCAAAGGTCCAGCAGTCGCTTATCCTTACCTGCCTCAGACTCTAGCAGCGCACGAATATTTAGTTTCAACTTGTCAAGTACCTGTTCATCGACGTAACCGTTAGAGTCTATCAGATCGCGAAAGAACTGATAGTCGTCAATGGTCTGCAGATGTTCTTCACTGATGTCAATACTGCGTGTTCCGCTGGAATTTGTTTGAATCTTGTACATAATAGTTGGGTCTTAGTGATTATTGTAATAGATAGTTTAATATTCCTCGCATGATGCCAGCTTGCTTCTGTTCCCCTTGAATGCACTCGAAGGGGAATCCCATGACAAACAGACGGTAGTTGCTGCGATAGGCAACAGCTGCACCATTGCCGTCAGCATACTGCATAGCAGTAAAGGCGGGCTTGACGGGTTGCAGGATATCGGAAGACGTGGCAGCATAATGCTCTTCGTTCAGCGCCTTCCAGTAGGCCATCTCCGTTCCTAAACCTCTCACCTTATTGTCTGCCGCTTGTGAACGACCACCCCATGAGCTTTTCAATACGGTCTGCAAGAAACGGCGGTCTGTATCCTGTGTCATATCAGTACCGATATAGGCACCACTGACCAGCAGGGCACCTCCATGGGTGGTGTAGCGTTGCAGGGCATTCTGCATGAGTGTGCTGAAAGTTTTGTAGATATTTACGCTATGTCCGTCGTTACGTTCCAAACCTAGTAGCAGGTCTACAGCATCATAGTCTGTCAGATTAACCTTACCCGTCTCCACAGCCTCGCTGCTACAACTGACAATGTTATATTTCTTTGCCGAATCGATAGCCTTGGCGTGGGACATTACGTAATTGAAGTCGTTGCCTGCAATGAGCATGCCTGTCAGTTCATCGCCACAGTCGCCCAGACCACCATTTTCAATACCCATCTGTGAGCGGTCGAAATTGATTTGTCGTCCAGACCATCCCAAGGTAGGACCATAGGTCACACCTGGGTCGTCATCCAGGTCAAAGCCTTGTTCTATGGGGGTATTACGAACAGCTGGCGATGCTACACGGTGGAATCCGTTGACAATCACAACTGTCTTGTTGGCGTTGGGTATCATACAAGCTGACAACACCTCTGTCGTAAAACTCTCACCACCACGATTGACTGCCGACACCTTGAAGTGGTATAGCAGTCCAGGTTCCAGTTCTACCTCGTGCTCTGTCTTTCCGCGTACATAGGTTCCGTTGTCGAAGTCTGCATCCCCGATAGCCGTATAAATGATATAGCCTGTGGGCTTGGCGGTAGGCTCCTGTGGGTCGTTGACGGCATTCCAACTAAGACGTGCCACGTTCTTCTTCAACGTTATGTGGAACTGGTCAGGAGCCAGTGGAGCCACAATGAATGTTCTGCCGTGCTGGTCGTTGACATAGCGCAGGATGGTCTTGTAGATAGAACGTGCCAAAGTGAAACGGAAGTTCGGATCTTGTCCGTAGCGCATATCAGGGAAATTCTGGTGGGACAGCATCTCCAAGATAGCACTGGGAACCTCTGGCAGACGGGTCTCTGAGTAGTTGCGGTCGAAGAGTTCCCTGCGGTGCCATTGTCCGTACTTGTATTTCAAATCCATGATCTCGTTAGAGAGCAATGCATCAGCAAGGTCGCGTGATGCCATTCGTGAAATGCCTGCATTCAGTTTGCCATCATTGAACTTCGTGGTACATATCGATAACGAGCCTATCAGTCCTTCACCATCCTTAGCATAGCCAGCATCACTATGAAAGGCCAGCGACAGTTCGATAGGCACTTTCAAACCCTCCATCGTGGGCATGTAACACGAACCACCACCAAGGAGGTTGGTAGTCAGTGAGCGCGCATTGATGTCGTCTGCATAATCGTTCGTGCCACCCTTGCTACTATAGACGGTATAGGGCATGCCAGCCCACTGCGCCCAGTAACGGGCACCTTCGAGTGCTCGTGGTAACCCGCTAGTCTGTCCGTCACGTTCAATGTTACCCATGCCTCCTCCAAAACGGATGGCATCGGTAGTAACTACGCCTTTCTCGTCACTTTGGTTTGAGAGGGTCACGCGATTGAACTCGCTATAGCCTGCGTCGAAGTCGAAGGTACCCAAATAAACCCATGTGCCACCGCCCATCTGCTGGTTTACATGATATTGAGTGCACTCTCCTTTGTGCCAGACAGTATATAACGCATCAGTTACACTATTCTCCAAAGTTTGATAACTGACATAAACTGCATAGCGACCAGCCTTCTGGAAACGAGGCTGGTAGGTAGCCAGTGAATTGTGTGACTTGCTGCTGGTGGTCTTTACCATGCGTGCAGAACCAGCAACAAACGGATTCTCACCATCGGTATATGTGCCAGTATGATAAGCGAAGCCTGGCTGTTGAGTGGTATGCCACTTGTCACCATTGTTAATCTCGATATAGTTTGCCTTCGAACCATCGTTGTCAACAATGATTTCCTCCTTCTGCCAGTCGCGCTCACGAGGGGTGAAGACGATAGCTCCTGCCTTCTCCAGCATAGGTATCAGGTAGGGTACTACGATGGTCTGAGTGTATAGGTCTTCTGTCGTACCGAACAGCTTCGGGCGTTGCCAGCGCCAATGTCCTTGGCCCTGATCATAGTAGCGCCCGTGGCTGGCCCAGAGTGAAAGGTGACGGTTCTGTAGTCCGTGAGTAACCTTTACAGGTTTTGAGATGTTTCTCACCCACGGTGCTCCGTCGTAGTCAATGTCACCCCATAGTCGTGACTTGTCGGCATTCTGCGACAGACGGTTTGGAATGAGTTCGTCAATGGTCATACCGTTTGTTAATACCGTCACTTGGTAGTTGCGATAGACCTTGGGAATCTCACCTTTTATCTTTTTATAGATGTGCTCTGTGATTTCCGGAGTAAACTCCTGACACGCAAAAAACTCGTCAGCAGTGATGACGAGTGTCTTACTACGGTGGTCCAGTTGGTAGCCCACCATACGGGGTGCCTGAGTCAGTCGGGTACCCTTGGGTTTGTATTTCGAAAAGTAAGAATTCAGTTTCTCAGCTAGTCTTGCCTCGTCTCTGGCAGTCTGGGCGCTCAGCGAGAGTGTTGCCAGAAGCAGCAGGAACAGTGTTATCCTTCTAAGCATCACCTTATACCTCTCCTATGGTAAACTTCTCCGGACATTTGCCTTTGAAGTCTTTAAAATACAACTTGATTTCACGCATCTGACTGTCTATGTCACCATTGGGAATGATAGTCTTGGTGCACTGGATGTGACGCTTCTCATAGTCCACACCATAGAGTAGGATAGGGATGCCGGCCTTCTGAGCAATATAGTAAAAACCTTTCTTCCACTCGGGATTCAGCGAACGAGTACCCTCTGGCGTGATACAGAGATGGAAGACGTGTTCCCTTTTTGCTGTCTCTGCCAGGTTGTCGGTCATACTTGTATGCTTGGAGCGCCATACAGGTATGCCTCCCAAATTACGGAAGATGGGACCTAAAGGCCAAAAGAACCACTCCTTCTTCATCAAGAAGTTGCTCTTCATGCCTTGGCTGATGCTATACAGCTGTCCTATCAGAAAGTCCCAGTTGCTGGTATGTGGTGCCAGACAGATAATGTATTTGTCAGGGTGGGGCTCCGTAACATTCACAGTCCATCTCATACGCTTATACAGTAACCAGTTGCAAAATTTCCTCATCATTATTATTAATGGTTATTGATCTGGTCCACAATATCGCTAGCCTGAGCTACAAAGTCTTCTCTTAGCTTCTGGTAGTACTTCTTGGCAGGCATACCCGGTTCTGGATGTGAGATACGACAGATGAAGTCGCTCTGCATCTTCAGAATGCTGTAGATAATAGCCTCACAGTCGTCTCCGCCATTACCATAAAGTTTTGCTGCCACACACTCTGCGAAGAGGTCACCACACACTAGGTTAATACTGTGTTTCAATGTCCTTTTGTTTGCCATGTTTTTATCCTCCTATTTTGATTTGTTCATGTTTCAATCGTCAAAGTTAGGAAAAATAATTGAGATAACATAACTTTTACAATAAAAAAAATATTAAAATGCGCGATTTCTTTCCGTTTCTCACAAAAAATAACTATTTTTGCAATTCGAAAATCAATTATTCACTAGTATAAACAATATTTCAACAATGGAAAAAAGTGCATTGCAGTTGGCGAGAGCCGCTTATCAGCCTAAGTTGCCTAAGGCACTTCAGGGTGCAGTGAAAGTGAAGGAGGGTGCAGCAACCCAGAGTGTGGGCGATCAGGAAGAGATCAAGAAGCTTTTCCCTAACACCTATGGTATGCCTATCGTAGAATTCGAGCCCGCTACCGAGGCTAACCACACCAAGATGAACGTAGGTATCATCCTTTCTGGTGGTCAGGCTCCTGGCGGTCACAACGTGATTACCGGTCTTTTCGACCAGATTAAGAAGCTCAACCCCGAGAACCGTCTCTATGGCTTCATCCTGGGCCCTGGCGGTCTGGTAGACCACAACTACATGGAGCTGACAGCTGACATCATCGACGAGTATCGTAACACCGGTGGTTTCGACATGATTGGTTCAGGTCGTACCAAGCTTGAGAAGGTTGATCAGTTCGAGAAAGGTCTCGAGATTATCCGCGAGCTTGACATCAAGGCTATCGTAATTATTGGTGGTGACGACTCTAACACCAACGCTTGCGTATTGGCCGAGTACTATGCAGCCAAGAACTATGGCGTACAGGTCATCGGTTGTCCCAAGACTATCGACGGTGACTTGAAGAACGACCAGATTGAGACCTCATTCGGTTTCGATACCGCTTGTAAGACTTACTCAGAGTTGATTGGTAACATCGAGCGTGACTGTAACTCAGCCCGTAAGTACTGGCACTTCATCAAGGTGATGGGTCGCTCTGCTTCTCATATCGCTCTGGAATGCGCCCTGCAGACTCAGCCTAACATCTGTCTCATCTCTGAGGAGGTAGAAGCAAAGGCTCAGAGCCTCGATGATATTGTTACATACATCGCTGACGTTGTAGCCGCTCGTGCTGCTGATGGTAACAACTTCGGTACCGTTATCATTCCTGAGGGTGTCATCGAGTTCATCCCTGCTATCAAGAAGCTCATCGCTCAGCTGAACGACGTGCTTGCTCTGCCTGAGGCTAAGGAGATCAGCCGTGACGAGCAGGTAGACTTCGCTAAGAGTCATCTGACTCCCGAGAACCTCGCTGTCTTCAACAGCCTGCCCGTTGGTGTGGCTCGTCAGCTGGCTCTCGACCGCGATCCTCACGGAAACGTACAGGTGTCACTCATCGAGACCGAGAAGTTGCTCAGCACTATGGTTGCCCAGAAGCTCGAGAAGATGAAGAAGGAAGGCAAGTACACTGGCAAGTTTGGTACTCAGCACCACTTCTTTGGCTACGAGGGACGCTGTGCTGCTCCTTCTAACTTTGATGCAGACTACTGCTATGCTCTTGGTACTTCTGCTGCCCAGCTTATTGCCAACGGCAAGACTGGCTACATGGCTATCGTGAAGAATACTACCGCTCCTGCAGAGCAGTGGATTGCCGGTGGTGTGCCCATCACCATGATGATGAACATGGAGAAGCGTGCTGGTGAGATGAAGCCCGTTATCCGCAAGGCCCTCGTAGAGCTCGATGGTGCTCCCTTCAAGTACTTTGCTGCTCGTCGTGATGAGTGGGCTCGCAAGACGGCTTACGTATATCCTGGTCCTATCCAGTATTGGGGCCCCACAGAGGTGTGCGACCAGCCCACTATGACCCTCGCTCTTGAGCAGAAAAAATAATTGATGCCCAATAAGAGGACAACGCATACAAAACAGACATCCGGACGTCGAACGGGGCCAGTTCCCCAAAGACGTCCGAATGTCTTTGTTCGTTTAATACAACACCTGCCAGGTTGGGCATGGTGGATAGGCGGACTGTCTATCGTTGCCGTCTATATTTATTTTTTCTATTACATCTTCGTAGGGCCCTTTGGCTTTCGTTGGCGTGCCCTCTATGGCGATGTTAGTTATCCTAAGGGTTACGAGATTCATGGTATTGACATTAGTCACCATCAGGGACGTATTGATTGGCCTACGTTGCGTGATAAAGGACTAATCAACGAGACACCCATCAGGTTCATTATGATGAAAGCCACTGAAGGTGCATCGCGTCTTGACCCCAACTTTAAGGAAAATTTCCGTCAGGCCAGAGAACATGGTTTTACACGTGGTGCATACCATTTCTATAGTGTTCATTCTCCTGCTGACAAACAGGCTGACTTCTTTATCCGTCATGCAAAGTTGGAGAATGGAGACCTGCCTCCTGTGCTTGATGTTGAACATAAACCTAAACACCAGACAGATGAGGAGTTTGCTGCTAGTGTCTTGCAATGGCTCAACATCGTAGAACAGCACTATGGCGTCAAACCTATCATTTATACCTATTATAAATTTAAAACACGCTATCTGAGTGACTCCGTCTTCGACAGTTATCCCTATTGGATAGCACATTATTACGTCGATGAAGTGGAGTACGATGGTGCTTGGAAATTCTGGCAACACACCGATGCTGGTCGTCTTCCAGGCATTAAGGGACAGGTTGATTTCAACATCTATAACGGCTCTTTCTATGATCTTCGTAAGATGACTATTGGTGCTCGCGAACAGATTGGTGAGGACGCTTATAGTGACTAACTGTTTTGCCGAATTACATGCAAAATAAGCGAGGAAGTTAGATTCTTCTACTCCCTCGCTGTTATGCTGCAATTTTAATGTATTAAGTGCATTAGATGAACAGAACGGTGAGTCCTGCCATCACAATGCTGACCATAGACATCAGTTTGATGAGGATGTTGAGGGACGGACCAGAGGTATCCTTGAAGGGGTCGCCAACGGTGTCGCCCACGATGGTAGCCTTGTGAGCAAAGGAGCCCTTGCCGCCAAAGTTGCCTTCCTCGACCATCTTCTTGGCATTATCCCACGCACCGCCGGCATTGGCCATGAAGACAGCGAGGGTGAAGCCACAGGTGAGTCCGCCAACAAGCAGGCCAAGAACGCCAGCAACGCCCAGGACGCAACCTACGACGATGGGGATAGCAATGGCGAGGAGTGATGGGAATATCATCTCGTGCTGAGCAGCACGTGTGGAGATCTCTACGCAAGAACCGTAGTCGGGAGTGCCTGTACCCTCAAGGATGCCGGCAATCTCGCGGAACTGACGACGAACCTCTTCCACCATTTTCTGGGCAGCACGACCTACAGCCTCCATGGTGAGACCACAGAAAAGGAAGGACGCCATGCCTCCGATGAAGGCACCAACGAGCACCTTAGGATTCATGAGGTTGACCTGGAAGTAGTTCATGAAGTCGGGAATGGTAGCAGCAGAAGCGCTGATGACCTCGCCCTTGACATTCTCCATCATGACACCAGCACGCTCCATGGCAATCTTGATTTCCTCGATGTAAGAGGCGAGGAGAGCGAGAGCCGTGAGGGCTGCAGAGCCAATGGCAAAGCCCTTGCCCGTGGCAGCTGTGGTGTTGCCCAGGGCATCGAGGGCATCGGTGCGATGACGGACCTCTTCGCCCAGTTCAGAGATCTCAGCATTACCACCGGCATTGTCGGCAATGGGTCCGTAGGCGTCGGTAGCCAGCGTGATGCCCAGCGTAGAGAGCATACCTACAGCAGCGATACCAATGCCATAGAGTCCGTTGGCCAGGCTCTCACTGGACATGGAGAGGTCGAAGCCGTTGGCAAAACCGAAGCTGAGGATGATGGCCACGCCTATAGTGATAACGGGGATGCAGGTAGAAATCATACCCGTTCCTATACCTTTAATAATAACGGTAGCAGAACCCGTGAGACCTGCCTCAGAGATTTTCTGGGTGGGCTTGTAGGAGTGAGAGGTGTAGTACTCGGTAGCCTGTCCGATGATGACACCAGCCACAAGACCCGTGATGACAGAGCAAGAAAGCATGATCCAGTTCTCGATGCCCAGCAGGTAGAGAATGGCGAAGGTGGCTACTGCGATGAGTACGGCACTGACGTTGGTACCCAGAGAGAGCGACTTCAGCAGGTCGCGCATGGTGGCGCCCTCCTTGGTACGAACCAAGAAGATGCCGAAGAGCGACAAGAAGACGCCTACGGCAGCGATGAGCATAGGAGCGATAACGGCCTTGAGCTGGATGTCGAGACCAGCAGCGGCAAAGGCGGCAGCACCCAGGGCAGCGGTAGAGAGCACAGAGCCACAGTAAGACTCGTAGAGGTCGGCACCCATACCAGCGACATCACCTACGTTGTCACCAACATTATCGGCAATGGTGGCAGGATTGCGTGGGTCGTCCTCGGGAATGTCGGCCTCGACCTTACCCACAATGTCAGCACCTACGTCGGCAGCCTTGGTGTAGATACCACCACCCACACGAGCGAACAGTGCCTGCGTAGAAGCACCCATACCAAAGGTCAGCATGGTGGTGGTGATGGAGATGAGTCCGTCCTGATCGAAGTAGTTCAGCACGACAAACCAGATGGCAATGTCAAGCAAGCCGAGACCCACCACAGTGAGACCCATGACAGCACCAGAGCGGAAGGCCACCTTCAGACCAGCGTTCAGACTCTTACGGGCTGCGTTGGCTGTACGGGCAGAGGCGTAGGTAGCCGTCTTCATGCCGAAGAAGCCTGCCAAGCCAGAGAAGAAACCACCTGTCAGGAAGGCGAACGGCACCCAAGGGTTCTGCACGTTCAGGCCGTAAGCCATGAAGGCGAAAAGGATGCAGAGCACCACGAAGACGATGCCTACGACCTTGTACTGCTGCTTGAGATAGGCCATAGCACCTTTACGAACGTAGAGGGCAATCTCCTTCATGCGTGGGGTACCCTCATCTTCTGCCATCATCTGACGGAAGAAGAAAAAGGCCATGCCCAAAGCAACGATAGATGCAATGGGCACGAGCCAGAATACGGTTGGAATAATCATAATATTAGTTTAAAAGTTAGAGTTTCAAGTTTCAGGATTCAGGTTTCAGTCTTCATGTTTCAGGAGACTTACTCGTCAGCGATAAAGTCAGAGAGACTTTCAGCATCCTCGTCGTCCTCGCCATCGCTCAGATCGAAGGTGGTGCGATAGTTGTTCTCGTTGATTTCATCGTCATCAGGGTCCTCGATATCCACATCGTCCTCATCGGGCTTGTTGTAGTCGTCGATGATTTCAACATCTGCATCGTCATCCTCATCGCCATCGCCCAAGGAACTAGAGTCTTCAAACTTCATGCGAGGCTTGATGGTTTCTGGCTTCAGCTTGGCAAAGATAGCCTCGACCCATGTGCCCTTGGCAACCTCCAGCACTTCATAACCATCAGCCACCTTCTTCTCATACATGCCACCCTTCTTGTGCAGACGGTCCTTAGGAAGGGTAGTGGTGGAGATATCGAAACCACTCTCGATGATGTCTTGAATAGACTGTGACAGCGAGTCCCAGCCACCACCGAAGTTACGATCAATAACCTCCAGTAGTTTGGCAGCAGAGATATGACGGATATTCTCATAGGTCAGGTCAGTGACACGCGTAATAGGACGCTTCTTAATGGCCCACGTCACTTTGACATTCTCGTCAACCTTGAAGGTGCCTACCTTATATCCCTGTTTGGTATATTTCTCATGAAGCAACTTGTTGTCATCCTTCACTTCCTCAATCATAAAGGCACTGCGCACGATATCCGCAATGTGGCGCAGGTTCTCTTTCAGTTCGCCTTCCTTGTCGGAAGCATCGAGCATACGGAAGATATCGTTTTCCTGGACATCCCAAACTGTGCTCTTTGTCAGTGTTTTCAAGCTTTGCGCTTTGTTCGTTGTTGTTTCTTTCATACGTATTTTTGAGATTAATTATATATTTTGCTGCAAATGTACGAAAAAAAAGTGATAAATAAAAAAGGAATTATCAATTATTTATTACCTTTGCATCAAAATTATGTCAGAACCATTAGCTGAGAGACTCAGACCTCGCACGTTGGACGACTATATCGGACAGCAGCACTTGGTAGGCGAGGGGGCAGTCCTGCGCAAGATGATTGATGCAGGACGTATCTCGTCGTTTATCCTGTGGGGGCCGCCAGGGGTGGGGAAGACCACGCTGGCACAGATTATAGCCAACAAGCTGGAAACACCGTTCTATACGCTATCAGCTGTGACCAGTGGCGTAAAAGATGTGAGAGACGTCATTGAGAAAGCTCAGAAGGGTAGGTTCTTCAACGAGGCATCGCCGATACTGTTTATTGACGAGATTCACCGTTTCTCGAAGTCGCAACAGGACTCGCTATTGGGCGCTGTCGAGAGAGGTGTTGTGACGTTGATTGGTGCCACGACAGAGAATCCATCGTTTGAGGTGATTCGGCCGCTGCTGTCGCGTTGTCAGCTGTATGTGTTGAAATCGCTGGAAAAAGAAGATCTGCTGAAACTGCTCCACAGAGCTATCACGAAAGATGTCTTCCTGAAGGAGAAAGACATCGAACTCAACGAGACATCGGCATTACTGAGATATAGTGGTGGCGACGCGCGTAAACTACTGAATATCTTAGAATTGGTCGTAGAAAGCTATAGTAATACTAGCAATATTAGTGAGACTGGCAAAACGAGCATTGCTATCACCGATGAAATGGTAGAAAAATGCTTGCAGCAGAACCCGTTGGCGTATGATAAAGATGGAGAGATGCACTACGACATCATCTCCGCTTTTATCAAGTCCATCCGAGGCTCAGATCCTGACGCGGCACTTTACTGGATGGCCAGGATGATAGAGGGTGGGGAAGACCCTCAGTTTATTGCCAGACGCATGGTAATATCAGCTTCTGAGGATATTGGTCTGGCTAATCCCAACGCCTTGTTGCTAGCCAATGCGGCCTTTGATACGGTGATGAAGATAGGATGGCCAGAGGCACGAATAGCCCTGGCAGAATGCTGTGTATATCTGGCCACATCGCCCAAGAGCAATTCTGCATATTTGGGCATTGACAAGGCCTTAGAATTGGTAAGACAGACTGGTAATCAGCCTGTTCCGCTGCCTCTAAGGAATGCACCTACGAAGTTGATGAAAGAGTTGGGCTACCACGATGGTTACAAATATCCACACGATTATCCTGGACATTTCACACCACAGCAATATATGCCTGATGCACTGCAAAATGAGCGTCTGTGGTTTGCTCAGCATTCGCCAGCGGAAGAGAAATTGTACGAAAGAATGGTGAATTATTGGGGCGAAAAATTCAAAAAACAGCCACCTCACATGTTATGATAAATAGAATATGGAATACGAGGATATTATACAGCAGGTTATAGAGTTTTTGGGAACCTTTGCCTTTGCCATATCTGGAATACGACATGCTGCTGCCAAGCATTTTGACTGGTTTGGCGGATATGTCTGTGGTATTGCCGTAGCTATTGGTGGTGGTACAATTCGCGATGTGATGCTAGGTACCACACCATTCTGGATGACCAATCCGTTCTATATGATTTGTACGGCATTAGCGTTGATATTTGTCGTTATTTTCGCAAAACACATAGAAGGCCTCAGAAACACGTGGTTTGTGTTTGACACGCTTGGGTTGGCACTTTTTACCATTGCAGGAATCCAAAAATCACTCGTTTTCGGCCAACCGTATTGGGTAGCGATAATTATGGGCTGTATAACAGGTTCTGCTGGTGGTGTGATTCGTGATGTTCTGCTGAATAATGAGCCCGTTATTTTCCAACGAGAAATTTACGCAATGGCTGCTGTGCTTGGAGGAATAACATATTGGTTGCTAGATTATTGTGGCATAACAATTGAAGTAACAGTTATTGCATCGTTTGTAGTTACATGTCTGATGCGTTTTCTCGCTGTTCGCTATCATTTGTCGTTACCCATACTCAAAGAGGAGAGCTGAGAATGTTAAATGCTAGGAGTAGAGGGAAAAGAGTTTTTAAATAACCTATTTATCATAATGCGTATTCTTTGCCAAATGTCAGAATGTCACAGAATAGTAATAAATGGTAATAATCAGACAGAATATTTGGTAGAATCAGAATTATTTTGTATTTTTGCAGCCTATTATAAATAAGGTGTCAGATAACACAATTAATTAACGAATAACAATACAGAAAATATAAGAGAATGAAACCAACGGCGATATTGCTTCTGCACTGTCCAGACCAGCAAGGTATTATTTCAGAGGTAACAAGATTTATCACTGACAACAAGGGAAACATCGTTTATCTGGATCAATATGTTGACAATGTTGATGGCATGTTTTTCATGCGTATTGAATGGGAACTGGATGGTTTCCTAATTCCACGCGACAAATTGTATGATTACATCAACACGCTGTACGCTCAGCGCTATCAAATGAAATTTACGCTGTATTACAGTGACAAGCGTCCACGCATGGCTATTTTCGTGTCAAAAATGAGCCACTGTCTTTACGACTTGTTAGCCCGTTGGAAAGCTGGAGAATTCAACTGCGATATTCCGTGTATTGTCTCAAACCACGAGGATCTGCGCTATGTAGCTGACCAGTTTGGTATTCCTTACTACGTGTGGAGCATCAAAAAAGACCATTCCAACAAGGAAGAAGTTGAGAAAGCCGAGATGGAACTGCTAAAGAAAGAAGATATCTCGTTCATTGTTCTGGCTCGTTATATGCAGATTATCAGCGACGAGATGATAGCCGAATATCCGCATCATATCATTAATATCCACCACTCGTTCCTGCCTGCTTTTGTAGGTGCCAAGCCCTATCACCAGGCCTACGAGCGTGGCGTAAAGATTATTGGTGCCACCAGCCACTATGTAACAGCTGAGCTGGACGCTGGACCAATCATTGAGCAAGACGTGACGCGCATCACCCACAAAGATACACCTGAGAGTCTGGTTCTGAAAGGCAAAGACTTGGAGAAGATCGTGCTGTCTCACGCCGTCAGCAAGCATATCCAGCGTAAGATACTGACTTACAAGAATAAAACGATTATTTTCTCGTAAAAAACAACGAGTTTTACGAATTAAACGAATTTTATGAACGTCGCAATCGTAAAATATAACGCAGGAAACATCTATAGTGTGGTGAATGCCCTCCGCAGAATGGGTATTGAACCCCTACTGACCGACGATGCTGAGCAGCTGAAGAAGGCAGACCGCGTGCTGTTTCCTGGTCAGGGACATGCTGCCGAGGCAATGGCATATCTGAAGGCACGCAGGCTTGACGAGGTTATTCGCGACCTGAAGCAACCCGTCTTCGGTATCTGCGTTGGTCAGCAGCTTCTATGCAAGCATTCTGAGGAAGGCGACGCTGACTGTATCGGCATTTTCGATGCAGAAGTGAAGCGTTTCCAGCCAAAGAACCACGAGGACAAGGTGCCCTGTATGGGTTGGAATAAACTGAGCCTCCCCCAACCCCTCCAAAAGGAGGGGCGTGTTGATCCACTGATGGAAGGACTCTTGTCCCCCCTCCCTTTGGAGGGGACGGGGGAGGCAGCTCCCTATGTCTATTTCGTACATAGCTACTATGTTCCTGTTTGCGAAGAGACCATTGCTACGGCAGACTACATTCTCCCCTACTCTGCGTCTATGCATAAGGACAACTTCTACACCTGCCAATTCCATCCGGAAAAGAGCGGAAAGGTTGGAGAACAAATTTTAAAGAATTTCTTAGAGCTATGATAGAACTGATTCCCGCAATAGATATCATCAATGGCCAGTGTGTACGCCTTACCAAGGGCGACTATGACCAGAAGACGGTCTATGGCAGCCCGCTGGATATGGCTCTGGAGTTTGAGCGCATTGGTTATCAGCGCCTGCATATGGTAGACTTGGATGGTGCCAAGTCAAAGCATATCGTCAACAGTCCTGTGCTTAGCCAGATTACCACAGAGACCAAGCTGACGGTTGATTTTGGAGGTGGCATCAAAACCGATGAAGACATTGAAATCGCTTTCAACCATGGAGCCTCAATGGTGACCATTGGCAGTATTGCCGTCACAGAGCCCGACCGTTTTATGGGATGGCTGGAGAAATATGGTGCAGAGCGCATTATCCTCGGTGCTGACGTCAGAAATGGCAAGATCAGCATCAATGGTTGGAAGGAAGATTCTACGGAAGACCTCCTACCCTTCCTCCAAAAATATATCGACGCTGGCGTCAGCAAAGTGCTTTGTACAGAGATTTCGAAAGACGGCACATTGGCAGGTCCTGCCATTGACCTCTACAAGAAGGTCATGAAGGCCTACCCTCAGCTACATCTGATAGCCAGTGGCGGCGTGTCATCTATTGACGACATCAAGGCTTTGGATGCTGCAGGCATTCCTGCTGTAGTCTTCGGCAAGGCCATTTATGAAGGTAAAATTAATCTGCAAGAACTATGGGACTGGCAAAACGCATAATACCCTGTCTGGACGTCAAAGACGGTGAGACCGTAAAAGGCATCAACTTCGTAAATCTGCGAAGTGCCGGTGACCCTGTAGAACTCGGCAAAGCCTATTCTGAGCAGGGTGCCGACGAGCTATGTTTTCTGGACATCACAGCCTCGTTTGAAGGTCGCAAGACGTTTACCGAGATGGTTACAAAGGTAGCCCAGACGCTGAATATACCCTTTACCGTTGGTGGTGGCATCAATGAGTTGAAGGATGTAGAACGCCTGCTCTATGCTGGAGCCGATAAGGTCAGTATTAATTCTGCTGCCATCCGTCGCCCTGAACTTATTGACGAGATTACAAACCGTTTTGGTAGCCAGGTGTGTGTGGTGGCCATCGATGCCCGTCTGGATGAAGACGGTTGGCACTGCTATCTGAAAGGAGGCCGCGAACGTACAGAGCGAGGACTCTTCGAGTGGGCCCGTGAGGCTCAGGAGCGTGGCGCTGGCGAGATACTCTTTACCTCGATGAACCATGACGGAACGAAGAACGGCTATGCCAACGAGGCCCTGCGCGAATTGTCTGATACGCTATCCATCCCCATCATCGCCAGTGGTGGTGCCGGCAAAAAGGAGCATTTCCGCGACGTGTTCACAGAGGGACATGCTGATGCTGCTTTAGCCGCCTCTGTATTCCACTTTGGCGAGATACCCGTTCCGGAACTGAAACAATATTTACACAACGAAGGAATAAACGTAAGAATATGAAGATAGATTTTGAGAAGATGGGTGGCTTGGTGCCTGCCATCATACAGGATGCAACGACGAAGAACGTGCTGATGCTGGGCTTCATGAACGAGGAAGCCTACGAGAAGACGCTTGCCACCAAGCATGTCACCTTCTGGAGCCGTACCCGTAATACGCTGTGGACGAAGGGAGAGACCAGTGGACACTTCCTGAACCTCGTGGACATGAAGATTGACTGCGACAACGACACCCTGCTGGTTCGTGTCAATCCTGTCGGTCCAACCTGTCATACAGGTACTGACACCTGTTGGGGCGAGGAGAACGAGGGCAATCCCCTACTCTTCCTGTCAGAGCTGCAGTCATTCATCGACAAGCGCAAGCAGGAGATGCCCGAAGGGTCTTACACCACCAGTCTCTTTACCAAAGGCGTCAATAAGATAGCCCAGAAGGTGGGAGAAGAAGCATTGGAGACTGTCATCGAAGCCACCAATGGCACTGACGACCACTTGGTCTATGAGGCCAGCGACCTGCTCTATCATCTCATTGTCTTGCTGACGGAGAAAGGCCTGCGCATAGAGGATGTTGCTGAAGAGCTGCACAAACGCCACGATCCCAACTGGGACAAGCAGCGTCGTGAAGCCAAGGCTGCAGGAAAGATTAAATAACGGAATATCGGAATAACGGAATAATGAATTTATTATGCTGATAGATTACAAGAAGGTAGACATATACCATAAGGATGGCGCCCCTGTGTTGCACGATGTGGACTTCCACGTTGACGAGGGCGAGTTCATCTATGTCATTGGTCGTGTGGGTTCTGGCAAGAGCTCGCTGTTGAAGACCATCTATTTCGAGATGGATATCGAGAATGCCGAGAATGCATTCGTGCTGAACCACGACCTGCGCGAGTTGAAGCAGAAATACATCCCAGCGCTGCGTCGTCAGATGGGTATCATCTTCCAGGACTTCCAACTGTTGGGCGACCGCACCGTTTACGAGAATCTGAAATTCGTACTGAAGGCCACGGGATGGAAGAAGAACGACGAGATTGACGAGCGCATCCATGATGTCTTGGAAGATGTCGATATGGTTGACTTCATCGACCGTTACCCCCACGAGCTCTCTGGTGGTGAACAGCAGCGTATCGCCATTGCCCGTGCCATTTTGAATCGTCCCAAACTGATTGTCGCTGACGAGCCAACGGGTAACCTCGACTTGGAGACAGCTGCCAACATCATTCAGCTGTTGCGACAAATCACGCAGACGGGTACCGCCGTTATTATGACGACCCACAATATCTCGTTGCTCAACGATTATCCGGGTATCGTCTATCGCTGCATTGACGGTCATTTGGAAGACATCACTGAGACCTACAACACGATGGCGCTCTATGAAGACGAAGAGACAAAAGAGTCTGCTGCTGTAGACTACAGTGCACGTGAGGATCTCTCGATATGAGTTAAGAGTGAAGAGTTAAGAATTAAAAATAATATACAATGAAAGTAATGAAGTTTGGCGGTACTTCGGTGGGTACACCGGACCGCATGAAGGAAGTAACAAAGTTGGTAACCAAGTCAGGAGAACCTGTATTCGTCGTACTCTCTGCGATGTCGGGAACCACTAATTCGCTGGTGGAGATTGCCGACTATCTGTACAAGAAGAATCCTGAGGGTGCCAACGAGGTCATCAACCAGTTGGAGCGTAAGTACATGAAGCATGTCGACGAGCTCTACACGAAAGATGCCACCAAGGAACAGACCCGCGAGTTCCTGGTGTCAGAGATGAATTATCTGCGCTCGTTCACCAAGGAACTGTTCACCTCGTTCGAGGAGAAGAGCATCGTGGCTCAGGGTGAGATGATGTCCACCAACATGGTTGTCAACTACATGCAGGAGCAGGGCATCAAGGCCGTGCTGCTGAATGCTCTTGACTTTATGCGTACCGACAAGAATTCAGAGCCCGACCCCGTATATATCAAGGAGAAACTGGCTGCCATCATGGAGAAGAACGAGGGCAATCAGGTATATGTCACTCAGGGCTTCATCTGTCGCAACGCCTATGGCGAGATTGACAATCTGCAGCGTGGTGGTTCTGACTATACTGCTTCCTTGATTGGTGCAGCGATCAATGCTGACGAGATTCAGATCTGGACCGATATCGATGGCATGCACAACAACGATCCACGTGTCGTTGACCACACTCAGCCCGTTCACCAGCTGCACTTCGAGGAGGCTGCTGAGTTGGCTTACTTTGGTGCCAAGATTCTGCACCCCACCTGCGTACAGCCCGCTAAGTATGCTGGCATCCCCGTTCGTCTGCTCAACACCATGCAGCCCGACGCAGAGGGAACCACCATCTCTAACAAGACTGAATATGGTAAGATTAAGGCTGTTGCCGCTAAGGACAACATCATCGCCATCAAGATCAAGTCCAGCCGCATGTTGCTGGCTACCGGTTTCCTGCGCAAGGTCTTCGAGATTTTCGAGTCATACCAGACACCTATTGATATGGTATGCACCTCTGAGGTGGGTGTCTCCATGTCTATTGACAACTCTGCCCACCTAGGTGAGATCGTTGACGAGCTGAAGAAATACGGTACCGTCACTGTTGACACGGGTATGTGTGTGGTATGTGTCGTTGGCGACCTTGACTGGTCGAACATCGGTTTTGAGACACAGGTCATGGACGCCTTGAAGAACATTCCCGTCCGCATGATTTCATATGGTGGCAGCAACTACAACATCTCGTTCCTCATCAAGGAAGAGGACAAGAAGCGTGCACTGCAGGCTCTT
>Ga0310697_10001549_pt1 | contig 26505 bp, 21 predicted proteins | sample 172DNAGHGlowgp2_FD_203883 | JGI IMG/M metagenome (GOLD analysis project Ga0310697, IMG submission 203883) | Sheep rumen microbial communities from Palmerston North, Manawatu-Wanganui, New Zealand - 1728 DNA GHGlow gp2 (v2) (version 2) | ecosystem: Host-associated > Mammals > Digestive system >...
GACGAATATTCACAGACAGAAATTCCTTACTTCCTGAAAGCCGGAAGCATTATCGTCACCAATCCACCTTTGAAGCATCTGAAGGCCGTTCCCGAAGAACTCATCATCAAGGTAGCTCCCGGCGGCAATGGTGAAACCCAGCATTACGAGGACGAAGGCGACACCGATGGCTACAAGGAGGGGCTCTATGCCACTACGCACATGACACAGGTTCGTTCCAACGGACAAATCACCTTCACCATCGAGCCGCGCGTGGGCATGTTCCCCAATATGATTGAAGAGCGCAGCTATCAGGTGGTATTCCTGGCTGAAGACAAGCCCGAAAGCGTTACCCTCAACGGCTCTGCAACCGACGACTGGACCTTCGACGATATGGCCAAGACGGTCACCGTCCGCGTGCCGAAGACTTCCTGTGACGCTCAGATCCAGATTGTCATTGACCGCAATCCTTCCGCACTCGGAAACGTGAATGCCGACAACACTATCGACCTCTATTATGATGCACAAAACGATGAGGTGGTAGCCTCTATGTCTAAGAAGTGCAAGAACCTGCGCCTGCAAGTGCTCTCGATGGACGGCAAGGAAGTCGCCCTGACGACAGCCGCCAACGTCGACCGTATAGTCTTCAATGCCGACCAGCTTCAGCAAGGTGGATATGTCTGCCGGCTGAATGCCGACGGACAGGTTGTCACACGCAAAATCGTCAAATAACAAAAGGAGGAAACACTATGAAGAAAATAATCATCACCCTGATAGCCCTGCTGGGAACCTTAAACATAAATGCACAGACCGACCTGTGGATTACAGGAACGGCCGTACCCGGCGGAACACAAAAACTGGAGAAGTTCCCCAACGGACAATTTAAGTTTGCCGGCACTCTGAATGCCGGCGAACTGAAGGTCATTACGACTGAAACCATAGGTAGCGAAACCGATTTTCTGGCACCCCGCTATGCCGATTCGTATATAGTCAACAAAGGTCTGATTTTTGTCCAGACCCATAACTCATCGGCAGCGGGGTGGATCGTACCCTTTAGCGAAGACCGCTACAAATTCACCATTGACACCAGCAGCCACACACTGAAAGGAGAAATCTTCGTACCCTGGCGCGAGGTTTACCTGGCAGGCGGTGCCTGTGAGATTGGATGGAGTGCTTTTGTCATGCTACCATTCACACAAGACGAGGACGACCCCAACGTGTTTACTTGGACTGGTGAACTGCGCGAAGGAAAGAATGTGGAAGAACCCAGGCGCATCAAGCTGCAGGGACAGAACACTTGGGGCCCCAAGAGTCTGCACCCTTACACTCAGGACGAAGGCCTTCTCACCTCCACCCAGATGCGCCATGAAGGCGACGACACTAAATGGGAGATTGCCCAGGACGGCATCTACCGCCTGACCGTGAATGTTTTCAAGGACACCTTCAAGGCTGAGTACCTTGGAAATCAGGCAAAGGACGAAACGGCCGACATCGACAACGCTCAGGCAGCGCCAACGGTAGAAGTCATCGGCCACACCATCCGGGTGAAGAGTCCCGATAGAATCAACGTGGAATTGTTCCGGGTCGACTCGCTCCGAGTAGGCAAGAAGAGTGGCACCGATGTCACCTTTACCGTTGAGCAGAAAGGCATCTATGTGCTGAAAGCCAAGGGCAAGCGCGCTAATCTGTCACGGAAGATTGCCATTGACTAAGCTCCGTAGAAAGAGCTTCCTGACAAGATTGATGCTTGAACTGAAAGAAATCATACTTGACCATCAGCGCGAAGGACTCTTGCAGCCCACATCGCTGATAGCCCGTGAAGGTGCCGTGAGCACCCTCACGGGTCAAAAGGAGTCGGGAAAAACCTGGCTCCTTAAAGCTATCATGGGATTGGCACCCTATGAGCGTGGCTACATCTCCATCGACGGTGAAGTCATCACACCGCTGTCAGCCCGTTTCTACCGGGAGCGCATGGCTTATGTCCCACAGCTGTCACCCTCTGTTCCGATGACTGTCGGCGAGTTGCTGAAGACGATTTGGGGTCTTCACATCAATGACGACAAGGACTTTCACCGAACCGACATCCGGAAACGTTGGCAACAGCTTGACCTCGACTCCACCTTGTGGGATGCCGACTCAAGTCAGCTGCCGGCCCCAACCCTCAGGCGTATCCTTCTATCCGTCACCCCACTGCTCGACCGAGCCATCGTCCTGGCCGACATGCCCTTCCTCGGTCAGGATACGACGCATAGCCTTCTCGTTGAAAACTATCTCCAACAGATGGCGGCCGAGGGAAGGGTGGTCATTGTAACAAAGAGGCCAGACGATGACCGATGACCATCAGCATTTCAGAGAATGTTTCATATAACAAAATAAATCTTAATACGCATGACACTCTTAGGTTTTGTTTTCGGAATAGCCCTTTTGGCCCTGCCCGCTTACGTTTGCCTCACCCTCAAGACAGGTCTTGAGCGACAGATGGCTGAAGCCCTCACTAAAGCATTGGCATACATCGGCATCGGTGGTATCTGTATCTGGTGCGTGCAGACGGAGATGCACTGGCTCTTTTCGTTACCCTTTGTCTTGCTGATGGCACTGGGGGGAGCCTGGTTGACGGTGCGTCAAGCCCGAGTGAGCCAACGCCTCTTCTATGTCCCGATGGCGGCTGGCATCGTGGGTGCCTTGACCTTCACGCTGTTATGGATGTGGCTGTTGGTTGTCGGCATTCACAGCGACTTTGCCGGACAATATATGATTCCGTTGTCAGGACTCCTCATCGGAGCGATGATAGAAGCCGACAGTGCCGCCCTCCACACCTACTATATGGGGCTGCGCCATCAAAGACAACTCTACGAATATCTTCTGGGCAACGGAGCCACACACCGTGAGGCAACTACCTATTTCCTGCGACGTTCCTTTCAAAAAATACTTGCCCCCCAGCTGCACAAGCTCGCAATGACTCTCGTCTTCACCAGTCCCATTGTCTTCTGGAGCCTTCTGCTCATGGGGTGTCCAATCTGGACCGCCGTTGCCTGGCACATAGTCATTGCCGCCGCCATGCTTTTCTCCAGTGTTGCCGCCATGCTGATTATGGTCTTCGTTGCACGTCACTATTCCTTCGATCCTTACGAGGCATTGAAACCGACAACTCAGGAGGAAAACTCTGAAAACGAAAAAGAAACTGAAGAAATACAAACAACTGACGAGAACAATCATGAAGCTATTCAAGAAGAACTCCAGATGTCAATGGAGGTATAGTCTGCCGGCATTCCTCCTCATGATGGCCTGTTCACCCTCCGGCCAGCATCAGCAGCAGGAACCGGCCCCGGCATCCACCCTCTACTCCCAAGAGGCAGCCACCCAACAGAAGACCGTCATAGAATATGAACTGCCGGCCCCACTGACCGACCGCCCCGAGCGTATCATCCGCCGGCAGGGCTATACGACCTCTTACAATGCCACCACGAAACAACCCAACTGGGTGGCATGGCACCTGACGAAGAACCGCACCCACGGCAATGCCCACCGAGACGAGAGTGCCTTCATGGAAGACACCTCTGTACCGGCTCCTCGTGCCACCCTCGACGACTATTACAACCGAGGCTATGACCGTGGACACATGTGTCCTGCCGCCGACAACAAGTGGAACAAGGCTGCCATGGACGAATCGTTCCTTTTGACCAACATCTGCCCGCAAAACCACGGACTGAACAAATACGAATGGAACGACCTCGAGATGCAATGCCGCCAGTGGGCAGGCAAATATGGAGCCATCGACATTGTCTGCGGCCCTATCTTCCGAAACGGAAAAGACTATCAGAAGACCATCGGCCGCAACAAGGTGTGGGTGCCCGATGCCTTCTTCAAGGTCATTCTCTGCCGCAAGGGTTCACCAAAGGCCATCGGCTTCGTCTACGACAACATTGGCAAGAAAATGAAGATTTCCGACCACGTCTATAATATCGACGATATTGAGGAAATGACGGGCATCGACTTTTTCCCTGCCCTCGATGATAAGACCGAGGACAAGGTGGAAGCCGTCTACGACCTTGAAGCATGGTGAAGAGGTATAGGCCGATGAAGTGACAATCAAGCATGCTACAGGCCAGAGAAGAATGCCTGACGGGGTGCGGCCCTCGACGGGATGTTTTTTATAAGTAATTACAATTCAAAGACTTATAAACCGTGTGACTCTTATCTTTGTTCCAATCGTGGTATATCATTTTGTAACGGGTATTAACAGGCACAGATAATCGTGTTATCAACCATTGGCGTGCCTGTTATCAAGCACTGATAAGGGTGTTAACAAGCACTGTTAAGGATTGCAATGATAATTGCCGGCATTGTCGATACACAATGCCGGCTTTTCCGATGGGCAGAATCGGGGTCGCCAAAGCTAAGGTCCGGGGTACAATTATGGTTACTTGCTGTAAAAAAATTAAAATATCCTAAAGGATAACGGATAATCAAAGAAAAAACCGTAATTTTGCAAGATAATAAATCATAATCAAATTAGGCACAATATGAAAAGACTTTTTACTACCGCTCTTCTCGTTTTGACAACGATTATTGGAGCAGAAGCTCAAGAAGCAGAATTCTTCAAGCCCTATCGGACAAACTCACTCCGATTACCTGCTGTTCCAATTATTGTCAATGACCCTTATTTCTCTATCTGGTCGGCTTATGACAAGCTGACCGACGGTTCTGTCAACTATTGGTACTCCCGTGACCACGAAAAGCCTATCGACGGTCTGTTGCGCGTCGACGGTAAGACCTACCGCTTCATGGGTGCGCAGCGCCGCTACATTCTCGGTTCACCGTTGCTTAACATGGCAAGCAGCGGTAACTGGTCGGCTCCCGTCAGTTTCGAACGTCAGTCGGGAACCGATTGGACTGAAGAAGACTTCGATGACAGCTCATGGGAAGTGAAGCAAGGTGCCTTCGGCAATGGCAATGAGTACCCCAATGTCCACACCAATTGGACTGGCAACAACACCGACATCTATGTACGCCGCCACATGACCGTCACCGCCGAAGACTTGGAAAAAGACCTCTATGTGCAGTTCTCCCACGACGACGTTTTCCAACTATACATCAACGGGCATAAGGTCGTCGAGACCGGCGAGACATGGATTCAGGGAGAAACCCACCACCTCACGGCCCAAGAGAAAGGATACCTGCACGAAGGCGACAACGTCGTGGCTGCCCACTGCCACAACACGACAGGAGGTTCCTATATCGACTTTGGCATCTACGAGAACATCCTCGTTCCTGCCGAAGGCATCGAGACAGCAACACAGAAAAGCATCAGTGTCATGGCCACCAACACCTACTACACCATGGTCTGCGGCCCTGTCGAACTCGACCTTGTCTTCACGGCACCGATGCTCCTCGACGACCTCGACCTGCTCTCCACACCCGTCAACTATATCAGCTATCAGGTACGCTCGACCGATGCACAGGAGCACGACGTCCAGATTTACTTCGGCTATTCACCGCTGATTACCGTTCAGCGTGGCTCCCAGGCCGTTCAGTCGCGTAGCCGAAACAGAGAAGAAGTGTCAACCGTCTACACGGGCTCTATCTCACAGTCGTTCCATGAAACGGGCAGCTGGGATCCCATCGACTGGGGTTATCTCTATGTGCCAGGCATCAATGGTAAAGTATTTCTTTGCAACACCAACGGCGTCGAGCAGGAATTTGCCGACAAGGGCAGTGTCACCAGCAATGGTGTTACACGAGCCAACGACATCTCGCAATACCCCACCCTCGTCTTCATCAACGACTTAGGCAAAGTCACCGAGACTGCCAACTTCACGATGGTCGGTTACGATGAAGTGAACGACATTCAGTTCTTCGGCAGGAAATATAAAGGCTACTGGGCCCGTAATGGAAAGACCATCTTCACGGCCTTCAAGGAGATGGCAGAGAACTACAACGACATCATGCAACGCTGCCGCCAGTGGGACAAGCGCATCTTTGATGATGCCTTTCAAGCCGCAAACTCCACCAAGTATGCCGAACTCGTCACGGCTTCTTACCGCCACTGCATAGCAGCCCATAAGCTCTTCCAGGATAAGGACGGCGACCTCATCTTCTTCTCTCGCGAGAACGACTCGGGTGGTTTTATCAACACCGTCGACCTGACATATCCTGAATCACCCCTCTTCCTGATGTATAATCCCGAACTGCAGAAGGCCATGATGACCTCCATCTTCAAATACTGCGAGAGCGACCGTTGGGGATTCAATTTCTGTGTGCACGACCTGGGCCACTACCCCATTGCCGAATGGCAGCACTACGCACCCTGCTTCCCTGAAGACAACGGAGGTTTCGGAGGAAACATGCCGCTCGAAGAGTCGGGCAACATGCTGACACTGGCCGCCACCATCTCCATGCGCGACGGCAACACCAACTATGCCGACCGCTTCTGGAAAACACTGACCACATGGGCCGACTATCTTGCCGAAAACGGTCAGGACCCGGCCAACCAGCTGTGCACGGATGACTTCGCAGGCCATCTGGCACACAATGCAAACCTGTCGCTCAAGGCCATCTATGGTGTGGCCGGCTATGCCCTGATGTGCCGAATGAAAGGCGACACGGAGAACTACGAGAAATACTATCAGAAGGCTTACGCCATGTCGCAGCAGTGGAAAGAAGACGCCATCGCCTCCGACCAACGCCACTACAAGCTGACCCTTGACGACCGCAATGACAGCTGGAGCCAGAAATATAACCTTGTATGGGATAAACTGTGGCAACTCAACTGGCTCAGTGACGTCATGTTGACTGAGATTTCCTACTATCGCACCCACCAGAAGACTTACGGCCTGCCCCTCGACAGCCGTTCCGACTATACGAAGAGCGACTGGGTGATGTGGACAGCTGCCATGTCGCCGAACAACAGCGTCTTCAATGCCTTTGCCGACCGTGTCTGGAAGTATGCCAACGAAACGACTTCGCGCGTACCTATCAGCGACTGGTATTGGACGACGAATGGCCGTATGCAGGGCTTCCGTGCCCGTTCTGTCGTCGGCGGACACTGGATGAAGGTCCTTGTCGAGAACTTCGACCCCAACGTTCCGCTGAGCGATGTGAAAGAAATCAAGGACCACACCTTAGAGGCTACCGAGGCTGCCCGCTACAACATGGGTGGACAGCGCATCAGCGAACCGCAGGCTGGCCTCAACATCGTCAAGTTCTCCAACGGAGAAGTCAAAAAAGTAATCAAGAAATAAACTGAGAAAATGGGAAATGAGGAATGAATGGTGCCTATTCCGGCAGGCTCATTCCTCATTTCTCATTTCTCATTCAAATTAAAAAAATGGCAGCAGGAAAATGGATAGGAGGCTTCCTCGGCTTTATCAACGGAGGCCCATTGGGAGCAATCGCAGGTTTCGTTCTTGGATGGCTTTTTGATGCCAGTGTCGGTGACGGCACTCCTTTAGACTACAACAACAACGAGTACAATGAGTCTGCCGACGGATTTGCGTCACGACGTGCCTATGAAGGGCAACGCAACTCTTTCCTCTTCTCCCTGCTCGTTCTCTCTGCCTATATCATCCGCGCTGACGGACGAGTCATGCACTCCGAGATGGAGGTCGTACGTCGGTTTCTTCGTCAGAACTTCGGTGAACAGGCCGTCAACCAAGGCGAACAAATCCTTTTGCGCATCTTCGACCAACAGAAACAGATGGGAGCCAATGCCTTCCGCGACACCATCCGACAGTCGTGCCAACAGATTGCCGCCAACATGGACTATTCGCAGCGCCTCATGCTCGTCAACTACCTCGTGCTCATTGCACAAGCCGACGGCACTGTGGCCAACGAAGAAATGCAGGCACTGCGCGAAATAGCCTATCACCTCGGCCTCTCCGCTGCCGACATCGACAGCATGTTCAACCTGCGCAATGGCGGCAACGACCTGGAGGCGGCCTATAAGGTACTCGGCATCTCGCCCGATGCCACCAACGATGAAGTGAAGGCGGCCTTCCGGAAGTTAGCCCTTCAACACCATCCCGACCGTGTAGCATCACTCGGCGATGACGTCCGTAAGGCTGCGGAAAAGAAATTCAAGGAAATCAACGATGCGAAGGAACGCATCTACAAAGCCCGAGGTCTATAATAAAGTAAGGAAAGAAAGTGTCACCTATAGATTGGAGGCTGTTCGAGGGAAACTTATAGAGGAATTTATATGGATGCTATAATGTCATGGGCAAAAGAGAATTATGATTTAATATGCCTCTTTGTAGGCGGTGTAGGTGTGCTTGTTTCTATTATTAGTGTCATCTATGAGATAAAAGCGAAAAGGCGCAACAGAAAGAAGTAAATTATTCGTAGTGGCGGATGCGGACATCGATGGATTGGCCTTCCAGTTGTGAAGGCAGGACGCTGACATCGGTCTGTCCGTAGTGGTAAGGGAAGAGTACCTTCGGTTGCACCATCTTGGCAGCATGTTCCAGCTGGCTGGTAGTCATCGTGTAGGGCTGGTTGCAGGGCAAGAAGGCAATGTCAACCTGTTCCTGTTGCCCGGCGACAGGTGCCAGTTGCTCCATTTCCGGAATATCCTCAGTGTCGCCGGCGATATAGATGCGCAGACCGTCGAGGGTCAACACGAAACCGTTGTCACGACCTTTCGGATGGAACTGCAGATGTCCTTCGGTGATGTTGTAGGCTGGCACAGCCTCGAGGGTTATGTCATCGGCCAGCGAGAGACAGTCGCCGTTACCCATCACGTCGCCCATGCCGAGTTGTTCGGCGCAGCGGCGGTTGGTAACGAGGCGAGTTCCTTCTTTCTGAAGACGCTGAATGGTCTCCGGATTGAAGTGGTCTCCATGCTCATGGGTGACAAGGATATAGTCTGCCTTTGGCAACAAAGCATAGTCAACGATGCGCCCACCAAGCTGGCTGACCGGATCTACATAGATTTCCTTTCCGTCGTAGACGATGCGGATGCTGGCGTGCATGAGTGCATAGAACTCTACATGCTTGCCGCTCTTTGTCAGAAACACGTCACGCTCATGGGTATCGCGGGTGACGGGTTGTCCTTCGGCTTGCCAAGCCATGATGCCGCCTACGAGGTTGACAAGTCTGAAACCTTCCTTGGCGAGGAGCGTGGCAGCATTGACCGAACGGCGTCCGCTACGGCAGTAGACGGCAATGGTCTTTGCTGAGTCGAGCTGTCCAAGTGCTTGCGAAAGGAAGTCTGTTCCTTTCACGTCAATATTGACGGCCCCTGCAAGATGGCCTTCGGCATACTCTTCGGCTGTACGCACGTCGAGAACGACGACATCGGGTTGACTGACGAGCAGGGAAAAGCCCTGCACGTCAGTATTCTCGAATTGCTGCTGACTGCACGCGGTTCCGCAGTGCAATCCCAACAGTGTCAGGAGGACGGTGGTGAGTCTCTTCATCGCTTCAACCTCGTTAGTGATGTAGCTTTATGCCTCTGCCTCTGGAACTTCAGGTTCTTCGGCGGCTTTCTCGGCAGCTTTCTTCGTGGAGGTCTTGCGGATGGCCCGCTTGCGCTTCGGTTTATCCTCAGTAGCTGATCCGTCGGCTTTCACGCCTGCCAGTTCCGGATCGACAAGGATACGTCCGCAGTATTCACAGACGATGATTTTCTTGTGCATCTTGATGTCGAGTTGACGCTGTGGTGGAATCTTGTTGAAGCAACCGCCACAAGCATCGCGCTGCACATAGACGATGCCGAGTCCGTTGCGGGCATTCTTGCGGATGCGCTTGAAGCTGGAGAGCAGACGCGGTTCTATCTTCAGTTCGAGTTCCTTGGCTTTTTCCTTCAGTTGCTCTTCTTCATCACGCGTCTCCTGCATGATTTCTTCCAGTTCGCTACGCTTCTGGTCGAGGTCGGCATTGCGGTCGGCAATGAGGGCGCGAGCCTGTTCAATGTCATGCGTACGCTCTTCCATTCTCACTTGTGCCTCGCGTATCTTCTTGTTGCAAAGTTCAATTTCAAGGCTCTGATACTCAATCTCTTTGGTCAGGGTGTCGTACTCACGGTTGTTTTTCACTTCGTCGAGTTGCTGCTGATAGCGCTTGACGCTGGCCTGGGCTGTTGCAATCTCACCTTTCTTCATGGTGACGGCGGCCTGGAAGTCGGCGATTTCACTTTCAATCTTCTCAACACGAGTGGTCAAGCCGGCAATCTCATCCTCGAGGTCCTGAACCTCAAGAGGCAACTCACCACGAAGGGCACGTTTCTCGTCGATGGACGACAGTGTAGTCTGCAATTGATAAAGGGCTTTCAGTTTCTCTTCTACTGACAAGTCTGTTGGATCTTTTTTTGCCATAATCGTTAATATGATTTTTATTTTTAAATGAGTTTCTCTTTGCTCTGCCTATATATTATATATAATGTATAGGATTGGTGTTCGTCTCTGCCATGCAGCAGCGTACGCCTGGACACTCCGAGAGGATGATGTCGCGGAAGATTTCGTTAGTGTATTGCTCGCTCTGATAATGACCGATGACGGCAATCTGTATCTCCTGCTCATGGCCGAAGAACTCATGATAGTGCATCTCACCCGTCACAAAGGCATCGGCTCCGACACGAATGGCATCGCCGAGAAGAAAAGCACCGGCGCCACCGCATAGCGCGACGCGACGAATGGGGCGTTGCAACAGCTCGTTGGCTTGGATACAGGCCACGCCGAAACGTTCCTTCAGAAGGCTCAGGAAGGCTTGTGCCTCCATCGGCTCGGCAAACTCACCGACAACACCTGAAGCACCATCGACTCCTTCTACCGTGCGCTGCTCACCGAGGAAGCTGACGTTGATGAGTCCCATTTTCCCGGCAATCTTATAGTTCACGCCTCCACGGGCATTGTCCATATTGGTGTGCATCGCCACGATGACGATGTCATTCTTAATGGCCTTAACAACGGCACGCTCCACGTAGTTGCAGCCCGTCACATGGGCGAGCTTATGGAAGATGAGCGGATGGTGGGCCACGATAAGATTACACTCGCGACGGATGGCCTCATCGACGATGGCCTCCGTCACGTCCAGACACAACAAAGCCCCTGAGACTTCCGCTTCTGTCAATCCGACTTGCAGGCCGGCATTGTCAAATCCTTCCTGCAAGGGCAGAGGCGCGAATTGTTCAAGGGCATCAATCACCTTTCTTATTTTCACGCTGTTACAAGCTAAAGTTATACATTGCAAAGGTACGCATTTTCCGTGAAACAACCGCGTACCTCAGTGCAACATTAAGAATTATTAAGAAGCTTTTACTCGGGATTGTAACCGAAAGCATCGAGTTCGCGCTGTGACGAACGCCAGTCTTTGTCTACCTTGACGAATGTCTCAAGGTTGATGCGCTTGTCGAAGAACTTCTCAAGGGCCTTCCGGCTTTCTATGCCGAGTTTCTTCAGGGCCACCCCCTGATGGCCTATGATGATACCTTTCTGCGACTCCCGTTCCACATAGATAATGGCATGGATGTCGATACGCTGTTCAGTTTCCTTGAAGGAATCGACGCGCACTTCCACACTGTAGGGTATCTCCTTGTCATAATAGAGGAGTATCTTCTCGCGGATGATTTCCGAGACAAAGAAGCGGGCGGGCTTATCGGTCAGCTGGTCTTTGTCGAAAAAGGCAGGACTCTCCGGCAACAGTTCCTGAATGCGCTTGAGGAGCATGTCGGTACCGAACTTGTTGAGTGCCGAGATGGGCAGGATTTCAGCATTGGGCAACAGCTGGTGCCAATGTTCGACGATGGCGGTGAGGCGCTCCTGCGGATTGAGGGCTTTCTCTTCGGCTCCGGGTTGGCTGGCAGTGAGGTTGTCAATCTTGTTGATGAGCAGCAGCACGGGAATGTCCATCTTTTGAACTTTCTCCAGGAAGTCCATGTTTTTCTCGGGGTTCTCAATGACGTCGGTAACGTAGAGTAGTATGTCGGCATCCTGCAGGGCCGACTCTGAGAAAGCAAGCATCGACTCCTGCAGCTTATAGTTGGGCTTTAGCACACCTGGAGTGTCGCTGAAGACAATCTGCATGTCGGGCGTGTTGACGATGCCCATGATGCGGTGGCGTGTTGTCTGTGCCTTGAAAGTTGCAATAGAGATACGTTCGCCGACAAGTTGGTTCATCAGCGTCGACTTACCCACGTTGGGGTTGCCTACAATGTTTACAAATCCTGCTTTATGCATAATGAATGAATAATGAGAGATGAGAAATGAGGAATGAACCTGGCGGGACACTACCCAACCATTTCTCATTCCTCATTTCCCATTTCTCATTCCTTATTTGTTATAGGCCCACTTATAGTAAGAGGCACCATGAACGAAGCCTGCGCCGAAGGCGGTGAAGACGATGTTGTCGCCTTTTTTCAGCTTGTCCTCGAAGTCCCACAGTGCCAGGGGAATGGTGGCGGCACTGGTGTTGCCATAGTGCTCGATGTTCACCATCACCTTATCCATTGGGATTTCTGCCCGCTTGGCCACAGTCTCGATGATGCGCAGGTTGGCCTCGTGAGGCACTACCCACTGCACGTCGTCAGCCTGAAGGCCGTTGCGTTTCATGATTTCAAGCACATCGTCGCTCATTGCCGTGACAGCATAGCGGAACACTGTGCGGCCCTCCTGATAGAGGTAAGCTTCGGGTGTCTGGGCATTTTCCTTTGTGGGTGGGCATACGGAGCCTCCGACAACCATGTGAAGATGAGGATAGCCGATACCATCGGTGCGGAAGTAAGCATCCTGCACGCCGACGTTCTCTTCCTCTGTTGCCTCTACCAACACTGCACCGGCACCGTCGCCGAAGAGCACGCAGGTCTGACGGTCGGTATAGTCGACCATCGATGACATCTTATCGGCTCCGATGACGATAATTTTTTTGCAGCGCCCTGTCTTGATCATCTGTGCGGCCACGTCGAGCGAATAGAGAAATCCGCAGCAGGCAGCAGAGAAGTCGAAGGCGAAGGCATTCTTCAGCCCAAGTCGTCCCAACGTCAGCGATGCTGTTGAAGGAAACTTATAGTCGGGAGTAGTGGTGGTAACGATGAGCGCGTCGATGCTGTCGGGATCTACGCCCGTCTTCTGCAGCAGCAACTCGGCGGCCTTGGTAGCCATGAAGCTGGTTCCCAAGCCTTCGCCTTTCAGGATGCGGCGCTCTTTGATACCTACGCGGGTCACTATCCACTCGTCGTTGGTGTCTACCATGTGCGACAGTTCCTCGTTGGTGAGGACATAGTCGGGCACATAGCCGCCAACGCCGGTGATAATTGCATTTATCTTGCTCATTATTTAATTTTATTCAGCTGTCTCCTTAACGATAGCAACCTTACCACGATAGTAGCCGCAGGTGGGGCATACAGTGTGATAGATGTAGTAAGCGCCGCAGGTGGGACATACTGCCAGTGTGGGTGCTACTGCTCCGTCGTGAGTTCTTCTTTTCAGGGTACGAGTCTTCGACTGTCTTCTTTTAGGATGTGCCATAATTCTTTAATACTTTAATTTTTTAATTGTTGTTTATTCTTCTAATTTCAGTTTACTCAGTGCGCTCCAGCGCGGGTCGACAGCCGGTTCGCCTTCCTCTTGGCTGCTTCGGGCAGCTGAGAACTCATTGAGTTTCTCTGTCATGGCCGCGTTGCATTTTCCAGGTGCATGAACGTGCCTGATGGGGATGGCAAGAGCTATCGTCTCATAGACGAGCCATGTTGCGTCGAGCATTCCTTCGTTCTCGTCGACAACGATGAGTTCGTCCTCTTCTGAGTAGTTTTTTCCGAATTTCACTATAATACGCTGCTCGGCACTTATGTCCTGTTCCATATCGTCAAGACAAAGGTCGCAGGGTACGAGCACCGTTCCCTCTGTATGGAAGAGAAGCTCGAATGCCGTCTCTGTCATCTTATGGATGGTGACATCGACATCCACAGAGCCACGCCTCACTTCTGTAGCCTCGATGGCCTCGAAGTAAGCGTCATTCAGGGTTATATGCCGTTCCTCAACGTCACTGTTCAACCCCTTCAGGTCTATCTTCAGTTGGTCAAGACACTCCATACGGGCTGCAAAGGTACGAAGAAACGCGCAAAAAACAAAAGAAAAAACTTACTTTTTGCATTTTTTAGTCATACTTTTTTATTTTCGCACAATTGGTTCTGAAAAAATGAGAAAAATATCAATCCGCTTGACTGTAATTCGATTATTTTATGTAAATTTGCATCCTATGAAATACATTGACGTGATATTGCCCTTGCCGCTTGACGGCATCTTCACCTATGCAGTGCCCAACGAATGGGAAGCATGGATGCAGCCGGGCATTCGCGTACTGGCTCCCCTCGGAGGCAAGAAGACCTATACGGCACTGGTGACGGCTGTCTACGACGAGCGGCCCGAACGGTTCAACCGTGATGGAAAGGCGGTAGAAATCAAAGACATCAAGGGCATCATGGACAATGCCCCTATTCTCTTGCCTGCCCAGCTGAGACTCTGGCAATGGATGAGCGACTATTACCTCTCTCCGCTCGGCGACATCTTCAAGGCGGCATTACCCGCAGGGCTGAAAGCTGAAGATAACTACCGGCCGAAGACAGAGACCTGCATCCGGCTGACGGAGCGTTACCTGAACGAACAGGCCATGCATGTTGCACTGGACATTTTGACAAGGGCGACGGCACAGAAGAAGGTGCTTGAAACTTTCCTCCGAATGTATTTCGAAAATCCCGAAAAGTCCATCACCCGCGAAGAACTGACCAATGAGAGTCACGCTACGGCATCGAGCGTGAAGGCCCTCATCGACCGGGGCTTCCTCGAGACTTACGAACGCGAGGTGGGACGGTTAGGTTCGGGCGGCGAGCCACATCCCGAAGCCATCAAGCCCCTGAGCGATGCGCAGGCAACGGCCTACAACCAGATACAGCTGCAGTTTTTCCGCCACAATGTCGTCTTGCTGCATGGTGTGACGTCGAGCGGAAAGACTGAAATCTATATCCATACCATCCAGAAGACATTAGACGAAGGCCGGCAGGTTCTCTACCTGCTGCCCGAGATAGCGTTGACGGTTCAGATGATGGACCGCCTGCGCTCTGTCTTCGGCGACCGTCTTGGCATCTACCACTCACGATACAGTGATGCTGAACGCGTTGAAATCTGGCAGAAGCAACTCTCCGCCCATCCCTACGACATCATCCTCGGTGCCCGTTCGGCGGTATTCCTGCCTTTCCGGCGACTCGGGCTGGTCATTGTCGATGAAGAACACGAGACCTCCTTCAAACAACAAGACCCGGCACCTCGTTATCATGCCCGTTCCGTGGCCATCGTCATGGCTCAGATGGCAGGGGCAAAGACGCTGCTCGGCACGGCAACGCCTTCGATGGAAAGCTACCACAATGCCCAACGCGGCAAGTATGGACTCGTCACGCTCTCGACGAGATACAAGGACATCGAACTGCCTGAGATAGAAATCGTCGACGTGAAAGACCTGCGCCGCCGCAAGATGATGAAGGGTCCCTTCTCACCGCAGCTGCTTGCCGCCATCCGACAGGCTTTAGGTCGCGACCAGCAAGTGATACTGTTCCAAAACCGACGGGGCTTCGCACCGATGATTGAGTGTAAGGTCTGCGGATGGGTACCTCATTGTCAGAACTGCGACGTCTCGCTGACTTTGCATAAGAACACGAATGTCCTGACCTGCCATTATTGCGGCTACACCTACCCCGTGCCGACGGTCTGTCCCTGCTGCGGCAGTGACGAGTTGAAGGGACGAGGCTACGGAACGGAGAAGATTGAAGACCAGATACGCGACCTCTTCCCTGAGGCCCGCGTGGCACGAATGGACCTCGATACCACCCGTACACGCAATGCCTACGAGCGACTCATCGGCGACTTTGCCTCGGGAAAGACCAACGTGCTCATCGGGACGCAGATGATTTCGAAAGGTCTCGACTTCGACCGCGTGGCCGTCGTCGGCATTCTCGATGCCGACACGATGCTCAACTATCCAGACTTCCGTGCCTATGAACATGCTTTCATGATGATGGCCCAGGTCAGCGGGCGTGCCGGACGGAAGGGTGAGCGCGGTCTCGTACTGCTGCAGACGCGCAACAAAGACCTGTCGGTCATCCAGGAGGTCGTGCACCATGACTATCCTTCCTTCTATGAAGAACTCCTCGAAGAGCGGCGACAGTTCCGCTATCCGCCGTTCTATCACCTCGTCTACGTCAACCTGCGACATGCCAAAGAACCTCTTGTCGACTCTGCCGCCATCTATATGGGCAGCCTACTCCGCAAGGCATTGGGCGACCGTGTGCTGGGACCCGACAAGCCAGGCGTGGCACGAGTGAAAGCCCTCCACCTGCGCAAACTCGTCCTGAAGCTCGAACTGGGCATCGACCTTCATCGGGTACGGCAGTGTCTGCGCGACATACAGCAGACCATCATGCAGGACAAACGCTATGCCTCCCTTCAGATTTTCTATGATGTCGACCCATTGTAACCCTAAAAACAAAAAAAATAACTATGAACCCGTTCAAACCATACTGTCATTTCATGATAGCCGCCCTTGCCGCACTGCTCCTGACGGCATCGACGGTGAGTTGCAAAAAGCAATCCACGCTTCCCGTGAAGTCCGAAGCAAAGGAAGAAATCAAGGGAATCGAACTCTACAACGAGGCCTCGCGCCTGCTCTTCCCCATGCCGTTGGATGACAACGCAACGATACATGCCGACTCCGTGCGCAAAGCCATTCAACTTTTAGAAAAGTTCCTGCCCAATGTCGACAGCTACCATCTGGCATTCTCACAACTGGCTCAGGCCAAAGCCAGCATCCACGACTACGAAGGAGCCCTCAAGGTTCTCGACGATGCATATAAGAAGTTCCCCGACTATGCCAGCTTCTTGATGCAACGGGGCGCCACGCTCGAGCAGATGGGCCGCTACGACGAAGCCCTGCAAGCCTACCGCCAGGCCATCACCGTCTACGACCGGGCTGCCAGCGGGAACTCCGAACGGGCAGACCCCATCAACCGGGCAATGGCCATCGGACTCTGCGAGGGCACAGAAGCGTTGAGGGCAGAGTTGGAAGCCATTGTCAACGACCCTTCCATCAACGAAGAGGTTCGACAAGTAGCAGCCTATTCGCTGGATGAATACCCGCTCTACAACGACGCCCAACTCCATCAGGTCATCCAGCAGGCAGCCGTCATCTTTGCCAGAGTATACGACCCCGAAGGATAGCCCCGCCGCTGCCGGAAACATGCGTCGGGAGGGACGATACTAAGCATCGGGACGATGACCTCTATGAGTTGACAGTGTTATCAAGCACTGATAACGGTATTAGCAAGTACAGATAACAGTGTTAGCAAGCATTGATAATCGGCTTATCAGTGCTTGCTAACACTGTTATTAAAAACTATCGGCTGTCAGTCTTCTAAAAATCCCACTCCACGCCAATGCCAAACACGCGGTTCGTTCGTGTGAAGTTGTTCTTCACCGTAATGGTACTCACCTGCTCGGTCTTCTTGTAGGTGTCGTAGTTTGTCTGGAAATAGGCGGCATTCAGCTTCACATTGTCGCAGACCTTCACGCCGAAGCCCAGTCCGAAGGTATATGAGCTGACGTTGAACGAAATGTCATTCATGAAGCCGTCGGTCTGGTCGTAGTTGGTCTTCTGCAGACCACCGCTCACCTGGAGCCAGTCGGTGATGTCGTATTCCGTACCGACATTGAACTCGTTGGTGTCGCCAACCATGTCCTTCGTCCACTGCTTGGTGTCTACATCGAAGAAGTGATGGTAGCCAGCCATGACGCGCCACTTATCGGTGATTTCATACTGAGCACCGAAGGCAAAGAGTGCAGGAGAGTCTTCGGCAACGACATTTTCGTCGGCATACTTGGCCAGCTGCGGCACAGTGACGGGTGTCGACGTATCGTTCTTCAGACGCATACGCACCTTGAAGTCATATTTGGCAGCAAGGTTCAGCTTGCCAATCTTATAGTCGACACCGAGGATCGGGGCAACGCCCATTGCCGACTGCTTGCAGTCCAACTCAATATCATCCTGCCCGGCAGGAACAAGCTGTGCCATGTCGGGCATCGGCTGACCAGTACCGGGATTGACGGGCATGACACCCATCTGGATGTTCTTCACATAGCCTTCGTAGCGGGCCGTACCGTAGAGCACGCGCAGACCGCCGTAGACAGAGAGGTTCTCATTCAGCTTGTAGGCAGCACCGAGTGTCGTTCCGAAGTAGTACTGACGACCCTTCATATAAGAATCAAGGGCATACTGTCCGTTCAGCATGATGCCACGCGAAGCAGCCAGCTGCTGTTGCATCTGCTGATTTTGGGCATTGGGCACAATCTGTGAGGCCACCAGACCCTCCAACGAGCCGAGTCCGTTGTCAAACTCACACTTACCACCGCCACCACTGACGGCCACATTGAACTGGAAACTCCACTTACCCGTGTTGTAGGCAGCCTGCAGCGAAGGCAGGAAGGGGGCGTGGGCCACACCTTCAAACTCGCGCCAGGCCAGGCCCTCTGCGTCGGGCGTGACAGGAGCTTTGGCATTATAGGCAAACAGCGGACCGTAAGCCGAGTTGATGGTGCGCGTCTGATGGGCATTCTGCCAGTTGAACGACAGATGCCACCCCTCGTTCATAAAGGCCACACCGGCGGGGTTGGTGTAGACACCATCAATACCGATGGCCGCATCGCGAGCCGGATTACGCAGAAAGAGTACGCTCTGATTAGTGTTGGTTAAGAAACCACCTGCAAAAGCAGCATTACCTGAAAACAATAAGGCCACCATGGCCAGTTTAAACTTATTCATTTTAAAAAGAATTATAAAAAACTTGGCTGCAAAGTTACATAAATTGTTCCATTTGTCACCACACCCGCCTTCAATATTTAATAATTTTAACCTAAAAATGCGCATTTTTACTTTTATTGTGCACTTAATTTACTCCTTTTGCACAAAAACGGTTTCTTTTGTGCAGATGTGAAAGCTAAAAAATGCAAACGCTTCAGTTTGTACTCATATTTCCTTGGTAGTTTAGACAAAAACCATTATCTTTGCAAATTGAAAACCCGAAAAAGCCTATGGCAAGATATAACATTACAGAGAATAAGTCGTGGCGCAACAGAATCGTCCGCATCGGTGTTGTCTGTGCCTCCATCATACTCATCCTTTGGTTCATGCCGCGCGGTGCACATCAGCAACTGCAATACGACCTGAACACCCCCTGGAAATCGGAACTGCTCATGGCCCGCCACCCCTTTGTCGTGAACAAGACCACCGAAGCCATAGAAAAAGAGAAAGACTCCGTGCGCCGTAATTTTCAACCCTATTATAAATATGCTCGCTCTGAAAGCCAGAAGCGCGTGAAAGGACTGAAAGGCTATCTGGAACGTCACCATGTTGACGAGTCACTGGCGAGCGTTCTCACGGCACGGTTGGAAAACATCTATACAGCCGGCATCATGGACACTGCCGAATACAAACAGCTGATGACGGAGACCGATAAGCACATCCGATGCCTTGAAAACGGCGACACCGTCAGCCATCGCGTCAGCTTCACCTTCACGCCCACAGCCGCCATCGAGCTTCTGCTCAACGACCCACGGATGCAAACCGAGACATCCGGCTTAGACACACTGAACATAGCCCTCTTTGTCAAGCCGAACCTGATATACGACGAAGGAGCGTCACAACACGAACTCGACTCGTTGCTGGCCACCGTCAGTCCCTTCACCAACGACACCATCAAGGAAGGACAGAAGATTATCGACCGCGGAGAAATGGTCGATGCCGAACGCGCCATCATCCTGCAGTCATACATCGACGAACTCGAGCGACAGACCTCCATGGAACAACGCTCGACGACCTTCATCGGCCAGCTGATGTTTGTCGTGATGATGATCGTACTCTACACCTTCTACCTCTATCTCTTCCGAAAAGACTATTTCTACAATCCGCAGGCCACGATGATGCTCTATTCGGTCATCACCCTCTTCCCCGTCGTGGTATCGCTGATGATGCGCAACAACATCCTTAACATCTACCTGCTGCCGCTGTCGATGGTGCCCATTTTCGTGCGCGTCTTCATGGACTCCCGAACAGCCTTCTTCACCCATGTCATCATGATACTCCTGTGCAGCCTTGCCGTGGGCTATCACTATGAGTTCATCGTCATACAGCTGGTTGCCGGACTCGTCGCCATCTATTCCCTGCGCGAACTGTCCAGCCGGTCGCAGCTCTTCAAGTCGGCCCTCCTCGTCACCGCTGCCGCCATCCTCATCTGCTTTGCCATACAGCTCATCCAGACCGACAACATCGACAAGCTCGGCGGATACATGTATAAGTATCTCATCGTCAGCGGCATCCTGCTGCTTCTCTCCTACCCCTTGATGTATGTCTTCGAAAAGCTCTTCGGATTTACTTCCGACGTCAGTCTCTTCGAATTATCCGATACCAACCGAGGGGCCCTCCGCGAACTCTCAGAAGTAGCTCCTGGAACCTTCCAACACTCTATCACCGTCGGCAACCTGGCCGCAGAGATTGCCCGGCGCATCGGAGCCAATGCCCTACTGGTGCGTACCGGTGCCCTGTACCACGACATAGGGAAAATGGCCGACCCCGTCTACTTCACGGAGAACCAGGCGGGAGTAAGCCCCCACGACGACATGCCCTATACCGAGAGTGCACGGAAAATCATCAGCCATGTCACCGAAGGCGTCAAGATTGCCGACCGCTACGGCCTGCCGCAGTTCATCAAGGACTTCATCCTCACCCACCACGGCACGGGCATGGCCAAGTACTTCTATATAAAATACCAGAACGAACATCCCGACGAGGAAGTAGACCCACGTCCCTTCTCCTACCCCGGCCCCGACCCCTTCACCCGCGAACAGGCCGTGCTGATGATGGCCGATGGCGTAGAAGCGGCTTCGCGCTCGCTGACCGACTATACCGAAGAGAACATCTCCGGCCTTGTCAACCGCCTCATCGACGGCATGGTGCAGGCTGGATATTTCGCCAACTGTCCCATCACCTTCCTCGACATCAAGCTGTCCAAGCAAGTGCTCATCGAGCGGCTGAAGGCACTCTATCACACCCGCATAGCCTATCCTGAGGCACAAAAGGAAACATCTAAAACGGAAGGACAGAAAGAACCATGACCGCTTTTACACCTCCTACCCTGTTGGTGCTCCACGTCAGAAAAGGATATGAAGACCGTGAAGCGCACATCCGGAACCAACTCAACCGACGCGGGCTGCCCTTTCAATTTATTCTCGATGGCGACCGCGACGATTTGTCACCCGAGGTCCTCGACCGATATTTCACGGGCCAGATGCACCAGCCCTCGGCAGCTACATCCTGTGCCATGAAGCACTTGCTGGCCTGCCAGTATATCATCGGCCACGAACTCGAAGGAGCTGTGGTATTAGAAGACGACATGATACTCTATAAGAACTTCGAAAAGGTCTTTGCCGAGTGCATGGAAGAGATAGAAAGCCGGCAGCTCAACAACGTCCTCATCTCTTTTGAAGACAGCAGCCTGAACTTTGTTCCCGGCAGTCAGCGCCGTCGCGGCCAACACCTCTACCCTGCCCGTAAAGACCGGTTTACGGGATGCATCTACTACAGCCGCGGTGCTGCCCGGATGATACTCGACTATGTAGATGCCCACCGTTGCGACCTGCCCATCGACCTTCTGCATAGGGCCCTTATCGAACGCATTGCCCTGCCCTACTATTGGTGCCACCCCACCATTGCCACCCAGGGCACCCACACGGGACTCTTTGCGTCGAGCATCAGTAAGAAATCGGCACGCAGACAACGCTACCGCATGTGGACATGGCATCTGAAACTGTTCTATAAAAAACTTATCTACCGCTTCAGATAAGTAAATACGACTATCACAGGTAGTGACGCTGTTCTAACCCTGTGGCAGCCGTAGGGTGAAGATCGTTTCGGCGTCGACGGTCTTCAGAGAGAAGGTGGCACGATGACGGGTCAAGACCTCGCGTACGAACAGCAGTCCAAGGCCGTTGCCCGTAGGCTTGGTAGAGAAGAAGGGAGTGAATATCTTCTGCTCAACGTCAGGCGAGATGCCTTTGCCATTGTCCGTGACGGTGATATTACCCTCATCGGTAGTTTCTATTCTTACAATGCCCTGATGGCCGGGCTTTTCTTCCGTCAGGGTCACAATGCTCTCAATGGCGTTTTTCACGATATTTATCAACACCTGACTCATCAGGGCTGCATCGGCCTGCACCAACGGATTCCGATGGCTCAGCCGTATTTCGATGGCAACGTTCTGCGCCACACATTGCGACTCGAGAAACTGCGCATTGTCTTCCACCAGACTGTTCACGGCGACAGGTTTCACAATGGGATCGGGAATCTTCACCACTTCGGCCAGCCTGCTGATGAAGTCGGTCATGGCCTGGCTGCGCTCGCTGCACACTTGCAACAGCTTGCCAATATCACTGGTGTCTTCGCTGAAACCCTGCAGGTCTGACCCGATCATATCGAGTATCGACATCATCGTCGCCGTAGAATTGTTCACCTCGTGGGCTATCATACGGATGACTTTCTCGTAGGCCTTCTTCTCGGCGGCCATCACGTCTTCCGTCAGGCTTTCTATGAGGAAGAAGGGATGATGGGAGCCTCGGTCGATGAACGTCGCGCGCGTACATTTAAATATATGTGCATTGTTGGTGGTGAAGGTTTCAGCCTTCTTCTCGTTGAGCTGACTCATGCGTTGGGCAATGGCCGACGGCAGTTCGCCGATGCGTTTGCCCACGACATTGTCCGGACATTCCAGAAACTGTCGCGCTGCAGGGTTCATGCTGACGATGTGCTCGTCGAAGTCGAGCATGATGATGCCCATTGGCGACACGCCCACCAACAGATTGAGCAGGTTGTTCTGTTCCAACACCTGTTCCTTGCTGGCTTTCAGTTCCGCCAGCATATTGTTAAAAGTATCGCGTATCTTGTCTATATCGGCATTGCCGCTGCGGGCCAGCCGGCTGCTGGTGTCGTGCGTGCGCAACAGTTCGAAGCCGCTGTCGATGGCCCTCAGCGTCTTCCGGTAGTGCCGGTGCAGACGAAGGGTGAGCACGATGGCGACGATGGCGACAGCAATAAGGATATAGGCGGTGTTCATGGCTTGATGTTATATTTCTCCATTCTCCTGTATAGGGCACCGCGGCTGATGCCGAGTGCCTCGGCGACACGACTGATGTTGTTATTGTGCTGCTCCAGCATCCTGACAATGGCATCGCGCTCCTGCTCGTCGAGGGTGCCCATGCCATGAGTCACGGGTGCCGACAGCTGCGGGTCCAGGGCCACCTGACGCTCAAAGTCCCGGCGTGTCAGCTGCTGCCGGCGGCTGATGAGTACGGTGCGCTCTACAAGGTTTTTCAGTTGGCGGATGTTACCGGGATAGGTCAGTGTCCTCAGATAGTCGATGGCATCGTCGGCAATGTCGGCCATAGGAAGGGCATTGGCTTTGGCAGCCTGTCGGGTGAAATGGTTGACCAGAAGAGGAATGTCCTCGGGACGTTCGCGCAGGGCAGGCAGGTGGACACTGATGAGGTTGATGCGGTAGAACAGGTCCTCACGGAAGCGGCCTTCCTGAATGAGCTGCTGCAGAGGGGCGTTGGTGGCCGAGACTACCCGCACATCAACCTGCAAGGGCTTACTGGTGCCAAGGGGCTCGAAGGTCTGTTCCTGAAGAACTCGCAGCAGCTTCACCTGACTGCCCATGTCCAGGTCGCCAATCTCATCGAGGAAGATGGTACCGCCGTCGGCCATCTCGAAGCGCCCTTTGCGGTCGCCGACGGCTCCCGTGAAGGCTCCTTTCCGATAGCCGAACATCTCACTCTCGAAGAGCGACTGCGACATGCCGCCGAGGTTGACCTTGACAAACGGTTTCTTCGCCCGCTGGCTCTGCTGGTGAAGGGCCTGGGCAATGAGTTCCTTTCCCGTTCCGCTCTCGCCGGTGATGAGCACGCTGGCGTTGGTGGGCGCAATGAGGCTGATGGTCTCCATTACCTTCAGCAGCTGGGGCGAACGGCCAATGATGGCAGGACTGGGCAGTGACGATGCCACAGTCTGCGGAGAAGACAAGGGAAAAGACGAGGGGATACGACCGTCAGCTGTTGCCTGCCGTGCAGACAGACGCAGGGTGGTCTCGATGCGACGCAGCAACAGGCTGTTGTTCCAAGGTTTCGTAATGAAGTCGGAGGCACCGGTCTTCATTCCCCTCACGGCCAGTTCGATGCTGCCCCATGCCGTCATAAGGATGACAGGAATTAAAGGGTTGGTTTCCTTCACTTGCCGAAGCAGCTGCAGTCCTTCCTCGCCCGTTGTCATGGGTGAGAAGTTCATGTCCATGAGGATGAGCTCCGGCGGTTGGTTCCACACGATGTTCATCGCCTCTTGTTTGTTCTTGGCCTCTGCCACTTCGTAGCCGTTGCGTTCAAGCAACAGACGCAGAGAAGTGCGGATGCCGCGGTCGTCGTCAACAATCAATATCATATGTGCAAAGGTACGATTAAATGAGCGAAAAACAAAAGAAATGACGAAGTTTTTTACGCTTGTTCTTACCAATGGAAGTACCTTATCTTAAGGTAGTATCATTTTTTTATTAACGCTTCGAAGTCGGCATCAATATATGTATTTTTCTCGAAATCCCACAGGGTGATGCTGCGCAGTTCATAGTAGAGGTTCCAGAATTCATACATCTGCTGGATGCGTTGACGGCGGGCAGCGTCCTTGCTGTTCTGCGCGTCGTTGAGTTCAAGAGTGCTGATGGTGCCTGCCACGAAGGTCTTCACGTTGGTGTCGTAGCGTCGGCGCGCTATGCTGTCGGCCTCGTTGGCGATGCGCAGCTGACGTGCCTGGTTGTTCAGTTGCTCGACAAGGATGAAGAGGTTCTGTTCGAACGTCTTCTCCTCTTGTTCCAGCTGACTGCGCAGGGTCTGACGGTTGTTCTCGGCCATGCGTAAGCGGCCCTTGCGTCGACCCCAGTCCAGCAGGGGTATGCTCATGCCTACCTCCACGCGCTGGTGCTCGTTCAGCGGCGAGTAGGCACCGCGCCAGCGACGGTCCTGGCCGGTATATCCCACGCTGACATAGACGTTGACGCTGCGCTTGTTGCTGCGGGCGGATGCCACGCTGTAGTCGGCTTCCATGCGCTGCCGGTGCAACCGCCGCTGCAGGGAGTTGTTCTCCATAGCCTTCTGCAGGGCCAGGGGATAGCTCACGTCGGCCGTCATTGCCAGCTTGGGCACCACGGTGTCGATGTCGACGCTGTCAGTCAGGTTGAGGAATGTGGCCAGGCGGAAGCGCGAACTGCTGACGGCGGTCTGGCCGTCGGTCAGCGCACTCTCCGCCTGCAGCAGGTTCAGCCGCATCTGCAGCACGTCGTTGTCGCTGATGATACCCATCTCCCGCTTCGCCAGTGCCACGTCGTAGAGGCGCTGGGCGTTCTGATAGTTCTGCCGGGCCATCGAGAGGTTCTCCTTCGACAGCAGCAGGTTGAAGTAGAGGTTGATGGCCTGAATGGTGACCCCTTCCGTCGCCGCCAGGTAGTTGGCCTTCGCCTCGCGATAGCGGAAGGGCTCAATGCGGCGCGCCCACTTCACGTCGTTCACACCGAACAGGCGCTGGCTGAGCGTCAGTCGGAGCGGGATGGCCATGTAGCGCCGGCCGCCATCCTCACCGTTTTGGCGCAGGTAGTCTATCGAGGAAGACAGCGTCAGTGTGCCGCCCGTCTGCCAGATGCGCTGCGTGGCATTGATGGCCCCCGTGGTCTCTAAGTAGTTCGAGCGCACGAAGGTATAGCTGCCGTCCGCCGTCTGGTAGGCATTATACTGCTTGCTATACGAGGGCAGCGTGGCCGAGAACGACACCTCGGGCAGCAGGTCGGCCTTATGGGCCCGATACTGCCAGTAGGCAGCGCGAAGCTCGGTCAGGGCCTGCTGGGCTTCGACGCTGTTCCGGCGAGCCCGCTCAATGGTCTCCTGCAGTGTCAGCCGGTGGTTTTCACCAGCAAGAGACGCTGGTCTTCCTGTCGTCACGATGGAACTGATCACCATCACGATGATTGCTTTTTCTTTTGTCATGTCATTGCTACTTGTTCGTCATTCCTTAGATTTCTGCTTGCCGTTCCTTAGCATTCTGCTTGTCATTCCTTAGCATTCTGCTTGCCGTTCCTTAGCTTTCTGCTTGCCGTTCCTATGAGTTGCCTCAGCCGAAGCTAAGACTTCTTAAAGTAAAATCGGCGAATTTGCTGACCAAAATCGGCGAATTTGCTGACCAAAATCGGCGAATTTACTTTTTGATGTCATAGCTTTCTCCAAAGTAGCTGATGCAATAGTCATCGTGATGTCTATTTTTTTATCATCGGATTGAGCGGATTTCTCGGATTTTTACTTCTCTGCGAAGAATCCGTTTAATCCGTTTAATCCGATGAGTTTATTTTCTTTCCTCGGATTTTTACTTCTCTGCGAAGAATCCGTTTAATCCGTTTAATCCGATGAGTTTATT
>Ga0310697_10001551_pt1 | contig 26486 bp, 21 predicted proteins | sample 172DNAGHGlowgp2_FD_203883 | JGI IMG/M metagenome (GOLD analysis project Ga0310697, IMG submission 203883) | Sheep rumen microbial communities from Palmerston North, Manawatu-Wanganui, New Zealand - 1728 DNA GHGlow gp2 (v2) (version 2) | ecosystem: Host-associated > Mammals > Digestive system >...
CATCCTCTCACGCTGTCAGCGCTTTGACTTCCGCCGCATCACGCCGGAGGACATAGCAAAGCGCCTCTCCTATGTCGCCGAACGCGAGGACCTGATTCTCGAGCCCGACGCGGCACAGCTCATAGCCCGTCTCGCTGACGGCGCGCTCCGTGACGCACTGTCAATCCTTGACCAGTGCATAGGCCACTCGCGCCACATAACACTAGACGTGGTAAACGCCACCGTCGGCCTCGCCGGCAAGGAGTACCTCTTTGCTCTCGGCACAAGCATTTTAAACAAGGACGGAGCCTCCGCCCTCACACAGATAAATCTGCTCCACAACAACTCGTGTGACATGGAGCGTCTCTGCAACGAACTCACAAACCACTTCAGGAATCTGATGATCTGCAAGGCCGTCAAGAATCCCGAGGACCTTGTAATCAGCTCTAAGGAGGAGCTTGCGGAGTATAAGCGTATTTCCGCCGCCTACTCAATGGACTTCATCCTTGAGGTCTTAAACGTACTGGGCGACACACTCTCAAACCTGCGCCGCGGACTCAACCGCCGCGTGGAGATGGAAATGGCAATAATCCGCCTCTGCAACAGCGGGACCGAATCGCTGCTTCCGAACGCGGAACCCATAGAAGTGAAGCCGCTCGAGGCACCGAAGCCGGTTGTATTTGAACCCGCTCCGCTCCCCGACCCGGAGCCTGAGCCGGAGCCCATACCAATACCTGAGCCCGAGCCCGAACCGGCTTTAACCTTCGACTTCACTCCGGAGGAGATACCCTTCCCGGATCTTCCCGAGCCTGAGCCCACAATAGAGGATTACCTCCCGGCCGACGAACCTGAATCCTCAGAACCCGCAGCCGAGAATGAGGCCTCCGTTGAGGATTACATCCCCTCAGAAGGCGCTCTGCCGACGGAGACATGGAACGCCATAATCCGTGAGGTCGTCACGACCGACAAGGTGCTCATAGGTTCCATGAACAGCGCCAGAGCCCACAGGAAGGGCGACTGCCTCGTTGTCGAGACCGACAACGTCCTGCTCCGCCGCTTCCTTCCTCAGGATTACCACAACGGAGTCATCCGTGACGCAATCAGGACGGTCCTCGGCGAGGACCTCTACGTCCGCCTTGCTGCCGACGGCGAGTTCGCCTCGGAGCCCGAGCCGGCACCTCAGCCAAAACCCGAGCCGGAGCCCATTCCCGAACCCGAGCCGATTCCCGAACCGGAACCTGAGCCCGAACCCATCCCTGAGCCCGAGCCTGAGCCGGCACCCAAGACTGAGAGCTCTTCAGCCTCTATCTTTGAGGAACTCTTAGGTGACGAAAAGAAGGAAGATGAGGACCCCCTCGACGCCTTCCTTGACCAGCTTGAAGGTCAGACAGATTTCAGCCTCTTCATTGAGGATTAAGGAGTAAAAGATGAAAGCAAGAATACCGAACCAGGGCGGCATGAACCAGGCCGCCATGATGAAACAGCTCCAGCAGATACAGGACAATATGGAGACCACACAGAAGGAGATTGAGGAGACCGAGTTCACCGCTTCCTCAGGCGGCGGAGCCGTTGAGGTTTCAGTCACCGGTGCCCACGAGGTAAAATCAATCAAAATCCAGCCCGATGTCGTTGACCCCGAAGATGTCGAAATGCTTGAGGATATGCTCATCGCCGCACTCAACGAGGCCACACGCAAGGCTAAAGAGACTATGGACCGTGAAATCGGCAAGATTACCGGCGGTATGAACATACCGGGTCTCGGATTATGAGCCTCGGATACGATGTAGCCGCTCTCGAAGAGCTGATAAACCAGTTTGAGCGTATGCCCGGCATAGGCAGGAAAAGCGCGCAGCGAATGGCTTTCTATGTCCTCGACATGGACCATGACGCCGCGAAGAAATTCGCCTCTGCCATAGAGAATGCGCACGAGAGCATAAAGCAGTGTTCCGTCTGCTGCAATCTGACAGAGAACGAGACATGCTCTATCTGTCAGAATGAGGCGCGCAACAAAAGGATTGTCTGCGTGGTCGAGGACCCGCGTGACGTCATGGCAATTGAGCGCACCCATGAGTTTGACGGCACATACCATGTCCTTCACGGAGCTATCTCCCCCGCCGACGGCATAGGCCCCGAGGAGCTCACAATAAAACAGCTTCTCGCCCGTCTCGACGGCGTCGAAGAAGTTATCATGGCCACAAATCCCACCGTCACCGGTGAGGCGACGGCCATGTATGTCTCGCGTCTCTTAAAGCCACTCGGCATTAAAGTCACGCGCCTCGCCTACGGCGTACCTGTCGGCGCTGACCTCGAATATGCCGATGAGGTCACCTTAACGCGCGCCATGGAAGGCCGTCGCGAAATCTGATGTCCGAATTTCGGTATTGCATTTTAACTTAAATCTGTTATTATATATTTCCTGCCACAGCGGAGAAAGGAAGTGAACGTGGTGGCTAAGAAGGAAAACAACGGCCTTACGACCGTTGCTACCAACAAGAAGGCCTACCACGAATACTTCGTAGTCGACAGTTTCGAGGCAGGCATAGAGCTCTTCGGAACGGAGGTAAAATCCGTCCGTCAGGGCAAGATCAACTTAAAGGACTCCTGGTGCAACATAAAAGACGGCGAGATGTTTGTCAACGGCATGCACATCTCCCCTTACGATCACGGCAACATCTTCAACCGTGACCCGATGAGAAGCAGACGTCTTTTAATGCACAAAAAGGAGATAAACAAACTCTTTGCCGAGGTGCAGCAGGAAGGTATGACCCTCATACCTCTCTCAGCTTACTGGAACCGCGGCCGCCTAAAAATCCAGGTCGGCCTCTGCAAAGGTAAGCACACCTACGACAAGCGCGCAACCATCGCCAAACGCGACGCAGATCTGGAAGCAAGAAGAGCCCTTAAGGAGCGAAACTCCTGACAGGGGCCCCCAAGACGAGTGAAGCGAGTTTTGGGGAAGAGGAGGAAAAAGCCAGACTAGCGTAGTGCTTTTCTTCTTACCTTAAAAAAGAAAAGCCCGGAGGAAGGCCGGGTTTTTCCGACGAGGGGATGAAAGGATTTCGACGGAGATCTTGCAGCATGATAAGCGAGTAGCGGCGCAGGGACCGCTATAAAACTCTGCACTTAAATAATAACTGACGAAAAACCAGTTCTTAAGGCTGCTTAATTTAAGCGACCCGTCCTGCTCTTGAGTACCGCGGCTTGAGTTTGGGCGTCGACTAGCGGTGAACGTGAACGGATGAGTGCCCCTTCATCCGTCATGACCTTGGGGCTACCGTAAGCTTCTGCCCGTCTATCGGCGGTTGCCGAGGGGAATCTTCATAGGTAGAATACACTCGTAGAAATTTGTGTGAAAGGGTTTTCGGACGCGGTTTCGATTACCGCCATCTCCACCACGAAAAAAGGCAGCAGGTTTTCCTGCTGCCTTTTTATTGTTCCGGATCCGTGTCCTCAGAAGAGGCGATTCCCAGAATATTCATATAGTCGCTTTTAGCATAAAGTATCCTGTCAACCAGGATCTGATTGCCGTCAATACGATAAAAAGCCAGATATGACTTAAATCGGGTGAAATAATATCCCGTAAAAAGGTTTTCATAATAAAGAGGGATACCTGTTTTCGGAAATTCGGATTTTGTTTTTATCTTATCCAATAAATCACCTATGTACTTTTCAGTGATTTTCGGTTCCTTTGAAGCGCCGAAAACTTCAAACCAGATTCTGTCGAGGTCCCGAATTGCACTCGGGGAGTATTTTATCTGATGTTTCATTCAGTTCTTCCCCTGAAGTATTCACGCACGCTTTTTTCGGAGATGTATCCGTCCTCTTCACCGGATTTTCTTCCCTCATTCAGTTCACACATAAGGCGCAGTGCAGCCTTGGTTCTTTCATATTCCTCTTCTTCTGCAATATCCCTGATTATATACCTGCCTCTGCCGTTGACGGTGAGATATACCGGAGACCCCACAGAGACCTCTTCAAGAACTTTATTATAATTTCGCAGATCGGATACCGGACTGATTTTTGCCATAAAGAACACCTCCTCTTATGATTATAATTCATCTTAAAATATTACGCAATATTTTACACAAACAAAAAAAGGCAGCAGGTTTTCCTGCTGCCTTTTGCTTTCGCCCATATAGGCGAGATGGTCTTTCGACTCGAGTCCGATCGTCCGGCTCAATTCCTCCGAGAAATTATTTTACGCTATGTCAGTAAGTTTAAGGTACTTGACCTTACGAAGTGCCAGGAAATTGACCATTGCGCTGAAAACGATGGTTATGAGTATTGCAAGAAGTAGGGCCATCGGCCGTGGTTCAAGGACATAGTGTGATCCTACGCCCTGAAGAAGTATGATTACGCGGTATCCGAGAAGCATTCCCGCTCCGAGGCCGAGGATTATACCTGCGATATTTGACACAACTGTCTCTCGAAGGATGTAGCCGATTGCCTCCTTCACGGTGAAGCCGTTTACACGCATGATTGTGAGTTCTCTTCGTTTCTGGTTTACATGCATCGTAACGAGATTCAGGATGATGAAGTATGCCATGACGCCCGCGATAACCACCATAAGAAGGGCTATAAGGTCAAGCGCGGATGCCAGATTTCTGTACTCATCATGTGTCTCAAGCGAATAAGCCGTGCTCTCAACACCGTCCGTCGAAGAGAGTATCTTTTTGACACCCTCCGCCGTGGCATTCTTATTGATTGTGAGCAGGGTGTTATTCTCCGGAACCTCACCGAAAATACTCTCATATGTCTTCTCATTCATGAGTATTTCACGGCCGAAATAGTTTTTGAATGTTCCGGCGACCTTTGCGCTGTGCGGCTGCATGTTCCTGTCATATACGATAAAGGTATCTCCCGCTTTAAAATCGACCTTGTCCAGAAGTCCGTCGAACACCCATATGCCTTCGGCATCGGCATCAATCTTCTCTCCTGTGTTTCTGTCAGCTGCGGTGAAGAACGTCTGCATCGCGTCAAGATCGCCGCAATAGATGAGACCGGGTTTTATAGAACCGTCGGCCACGAACGGCATGTCCGCGGTCATGAGAGCAAAGGTGTCGGCTCCGGCACTTTCAAGCCGCGTCTGTGTAACAGGCAGCTGCTTCTCTGCCGCATCGTCGGAGAAGATCGTAATTGAGTCATAATGGGTTATTTCAGCAAACTGGCGGTCAATCGCCTGAACAATGCCGATACGCATTGTAAAGCCGCCGACAAGGAGGGCACAGCAGCCCGCAATGCTGACAATTGTTACGGCCACGCGCTTCTTGTCCGTCAGCATGTTGAGCAGGATAAGACGCGTATAGAGAGATTTCGATGATGCCTTTCCGCTCTTTTTGCTTGTTCCGGGAGCCTTGTCCTGCATGAGGTTCATCGCGCTTGAGCGAAGAAGAACCGAGCACGCACTCCAGACGGCAACTGTCGCGAGTATGATACCGCAGACAATTACTATCAGCGACATCAGGAGAATGAAGGCTTTGTGCGAACATTCAAAATTATAGAATCTTCCGTATGTCACGGTGAGTATGGGCTGAATCAGGAAGTATCCGCCGACAACGCCGAGAATCATACCAATTATTGTGCCGCCTACACCGAACATGAGATACTTTTGGAATATCTCTCTCCGGTACAGACCGAGGGCCTTGGTGGCACCGACAAGTTTTCTCTGTTCGTCCACTATTCGTCCGATTGTCGCATATATTACCAGGGCACCGACAAGTATGAAGATAAGGGCAAAGGTAATACCCATGTCGGAAATATTCTTTACTGATGAGTCAATCATACCGTAGGACCCGTTTCCGCCGGGACCGAGAACAACCCACTGACAGGGGTCGACACCGGAAAGGCGCGCCTTGGCCTTCTCAAGTTCGGCGAGGCCGAGATTGTACTCATTGAGGCCCGCCTCATACTTCTCAAGGCCGTCGTTGTACTTGCTCCAGCCGTAGTCGAGAGCCGCGCGGGCGTTCCTGTACTCGGTGCGGGCGGCGTTCCACTGCGCCTTACCGTCCTTAAACTGAGCGAGCGCGGCAAGGTACTCCGCGTGCTTCTCGTCCCAGAGACGCGCGGCGCCCGCGAACTGCTCATATCTGTTTTCATAGCTGTTATATGTCTCCGTAATCTTACGGGCGACAGCCTGAATGATTCCCTCCTCCGGGAATATTTCTATTACGCCGTACACCTTTTCAGCCGCAGCAAGAATCTGCTCTTCCGTAATGCCCTGCTGCAGAAGACTGGAAAGAACAAATGAGATATGGCCCAGCATCGGCTCATTGAGGTCAATGTAGTGGTGCTGCAGCAGATAAAGCCTTGTTGCGGTGAGATTCGGATCATCAACATCAAATGAGCCCGTGGGAGATCCCCACCTGACCGCATCCACGTATTCCTGTCCGAGTCCTTTCCTGATTGCATCTTTGACATTTTCACGGACGGTGTTTTTTGCATCGTCAATTGACTTATATCCCTCTGTAAGCTGAGCCTTTGCCTCAGCGAGTTTCTTCTCTGCGTCGGAAAGCTCTTTTTCCTTCTCCGAAAGCAGCTTGCCGCCGTCGGCATACTCCTGCTCACGGGCATCAAGTTCAGCCTTGCCCGCATCGAGCTCGGCCTTCGCCGCGTCAAGCTGAGTCTTTGCCTCCTTCAGTTGCTCCTCACCATCTGCAATCTGGGCATTGTACTTGTCCATGATTGCGTCCGTGCGACGGTCAGTCTGGGTATCGGCAAGCGCTTCGATTTTATCCAGCACACCTTCTGTATATGCCTTGTAATCCGCGCCGAAACGGTTCGTTCCGATAACGTCTTTGAAGCCCGCAACAGCCTTCATACCGCAGCCGTCGAGCGATTCGCGGTCAAATGCATCCGGCAGAACCGTCACATACCGTGCACCGGGCATGGCCATCATATTTACGGCATAATCGGCATTCATAGAGAGACCGCATACTTTGAATTCTTCGCCTTTGAGATAGGCGGCATCCTTTATTGTGATCTTATCTCCCTCACGGATGTCGTTTTTCCCTGCCAGTTCAAAATCTATGAGGCATTCGTCCGCGGACTTCGGAAGACGTCCGGAGACAAGTGACGGTACGTTTACTTCCTTCGTCAGGGAAACCACGCTGACGGATATGTCCTCGTTATCTTTTTTCAGTGTTCCGAAGGACTGCCATACAAGTTCGGCATTTTCAACACCGTCTATCTCCTTTAAGGCCTTCAGGTCCTCTTCGGAGACGAGAAGTGACGAGACTATCTCCACATCACGGAATTTGACCGAGTCATAGAACCTGCTCGCGTTACCCGATATTGCTTCCGACGCGAAGTTCAGACCGGTATACGCCATAACCGCCATGGCGGCGATTATGACAATTGACAGAAATGATACCTTCTGCCTGCTTATATTCCTGAGGGAATCTTTGAATTGTGTTTTCTTCATATAATCACCATACCAGTTCTTCAGCATGGAGCGGATGGAGATTACGCTTAATGCTCGCTATTTTTCCCGAGCGGACCTTTACGACGCGGTCCGCCATCTTCGCGATTTCAGGGTTGTGGGTTACCATCATGACGGTTGTGCCCTCGTCGCGGACAATGTCCTCGACGACCTTTAAAACCTCAATGCTGGTGGTATAGTCAAGCGCCGCCGTCGGCTCGTCGGCCAGAATGAGTTTCGGGCGTTTAACTATGGCGCGTGCTATTGACACGCGCTGCTGCTGTCCGCCCGAAAGCTGGCCGGGATAGTTGTCGGCGCGGTCGGAAAGATTTACCTTTGCAATGGCCTCGGCGGAGTCCATGGGCTCGTCCACGAGCTCAGCCACAAACCTTACGTTTTCAACGGCGGTAAGGTTCGGCATGAGGTTGTAAGACTGGAAGATAAAGCCTATGTATTTTCTTCGGAACTCGGTGAGATCGGCATCCGTGGGATGCGAGAAATCCTTCTCCTCCACGAGGAGCTTGCCGTCCGTCAGGGCTTCCATTCCGCCGACGATATTCATCATCGTCGACTTTCCGCAGCCCGATTCACCGAGCACTACGACAAATTCGTTCTTGTATATGTCGAGGTTTATGCCTTTGAGTACCTGAAGCACTCCATCGCCCGAGGGAAATTCCTTGGTGACGTTCCTCAGGGAGATCAGGACCTCTTTCTCCTCCTCTTCGGGGATGATGAGACCCTTCTCATCGATTGTCATGGCGGCGAGTGAAGCCATGCGCTCGCAGAGCTGAAGCTCCTCCTCGGTGTACTCCGTGCCGTCATTCTTGTTTATGAGCTGAACACAGCCTATGACGTCATGAAGGTTGTCCAGAGGCACACATATCATGGTCTTTGCCTCAATGCCGCTGTCTTCAAAAACAGAGCCCTCAAAGCGCGGATCATTCTGCGGATCGGTTACGAGGATGGATTTTCCCGTCTTCGTTACGACACCTTCAAGACCTATGCCGTTTTCGACACTGATATTTGAAATGTCAGCCGGTCCGACATGAAAAACCGGCGACAATCTGTCCGTCTTGGGGTCAAGATACCAGATTGCGCCCGCCTCGCTGTCAAGCTCCCTGATGATAATCTCAAGGCTTCCGGATAAAGCCTCCTCCAGATTATCCACTTCAAGCAGCTGCTCCATTATTTTCCAGGTTGCTTTTGTAAATCTGTTGTTTTCCGCCACTTTATATCCTCCATTCGTTATCGGTAAAATACGTGATAATTATATCAATTTTACATTTATTATGACAATGTAAATCCTCCACAATATATGCTATAATATTTTTACATTCATATAAGAGGTAATTGCCATGAAACTCAAATGTCAATACTGCGATCACTATATTACGGACACCGATGAGCGGTGTCCGAACTGCGGAGCGCCCAACCCGTCTCTCAAGAGGAACGCGGTAAAGATACCGCAGACGATTGAAGAACTTCAAGCCTTCGCGCAGCAGCACAACCTCCCCCTCGAGAAGATGCATTTCCATCTCGGCGAGGACTATAAAGAGCCGAAGGCCTTCGGTATCTACAAGGACGACAAGGGCAACTTTGTCGTATACAAGAACAAGGCCGACGGCACAAGAGCCGTACGCTACGAGGGCAAGGATGAGGCCTATGCGGTAAATGAAATTTACCAGAAGATGAAGGCCGAAATCATCGAGGAGCGCCAGTACAGCGCCGACCATCCGGTGCACAAGACAGGCTCCGGTTCAGGTAAAAACAAGCGCACCCGCAAGAGCACCACGCCTTCAATAATGAAAATCCTGGGCATAATCTTCGGCGCATACATGTCAATCGGCATAATCATAGGCATAATTACAGCCATCTTCGCGGGCGATGTCAAGAACACCGGTTACTACAAGTATGACGACACTCTCTACTATCAAAGAAACGGCAACTGGTACTACTACGATGAAGACTACGGTGACTGGTACGCAACCACCGTTGACGACGAACTGAACGACAACTATGATGACTACTTTGAATCATACAGTTATGATGACAGCTACGGCGGTTCAGACTACTCCTCCAGCGACAGTTACTATGACAACTACTACGACACGGACAACAACTGGGACGATGACTGGGACGATGACGACTGGGACTATGACTCAGGCTCGGACTGGGATTCCGGCTGGGACTCAGGCTATGATTCCGACTGGGACTCCGACTGGTAATACGAGGTAGCTTATGTTCAAGAAAAAACACTCGGGCAATGTAGTAATTGCCGGCATGGGCCAGGGAGGCCTGGTCGCCGCCTCATATCTGGCACTGAACGGTTACAAAGTTGATGTTTTTGAAAAGGCAAAGAAGGGCGAGGTAAGTTACCCCTGGTATGACGACATAACCTTCAATATCTTTGAGAAGGTCGGCATACCCGCTCCGCCGCGCGAGTGCTATACGCAGAAGAGCAAGTGGCTCTTCGTCTCGCCCGACGAGAAGAACTCCCTCGCGGTGCCTCCGATGCCGCCCATGGTTGAGGTCTCAGTCTCGAGGCGCGGCCTTGTCGAGCACCTCTGTGACCTCGCCGAAGGCGCGGGCTGCACCCTCCACTACGGCGAAGCCGTTGAGGAGCTCCTGCTCTCAGGCGACACGGTTGTCGGCGTAAAGACATCGAAGAAAAAATACAATTCCGATCTTGTAATTGACGCCTCGGGCCTGCACTCTAAACTTCGCAGGCAGGTGCCGAAGAAATTCGGCATACAGGCGGAGCCTGCACATGACGACCTCATGAGCGGATACCGCGCATTCTACAAGCGCCGTCCGGGCTCCGCGACACCCGATCCCGAGAGCACGCTCTATGTCATGCACAAGGACGGCCCCGGTATAAGCTGGTGCAACTTAAACGACCGCGATGAGGTCGACATGCTCTGCCTGCGTATAGGCGGCATGACAAAGGACGAGTACAGCGAGCTTGCCGCCGCACTCAAAGCCAACCACGACATGGTCTCTGACGAGGCAATCATGCCGCCCCGTCCGGTGGACGTCGGCGTAAGATACACCATGTCGAGGCTTGTGGCGGACGGATACGCCGCCGTAGGCGACAGCGCATTCATGACAATGCCCTTCATGGGCAGCGGCATTGAAGCCTCAATGCAGGCCGGCCGCATGCTTGCCGAGACCGTCGTAAACGGCGGAAGAGACCGCTTCACGGCGAAGAACCTCTGGAACTACCAGGTGGCCTTCTTCAAGAAGCTGGGCGCGCTCTATATGGCAATAGACATCGTGAAGCGCTACGTCCTCTTCCTCGACCCAAAGACGGTAAACTGGGTCTTCGGCTGCGGCGCGGTCACATCGGAAGATATGAAGCTCCTCTCGACAGACGAGAATAACAAGGCTTCAATCTCCCCGTTCCGGATCATAAAGAAAATCGGCATACTGCTCTCAAGGCCAAGACTCATAGCAGGTCTTTTAGGCGCAGTCATCCGCGCGGCACTCGGCCTCTTCATGGCAATGAGACTCCCGAAGAAATACAACGAAAAAGAAATTGCCGAGTGGCAGAGAGAATATGAAAAGTGCATAAAGCACGTGAAATAAAAGTGAGGTAAATTTATGGCTACAAAAACTGAAGATCTCGGCGCTCTCCGCGTCGGCCAGACAGTCAGGATAGGCTTCGCCTTCCTCTCAATCTGCGCATTCTGGCAGCTCTACAACAACATTGTACCGCTCATCCTTACCGGCACCTTCCACCTCGGTGAGACAATCTCCGGTGTCATCATGGCAGCGGACAATGTACTCGGTCTCTTCCTGCTTCCGCTCTTCGGAACAATCTCCGACAAGTGCAAGAGCAGGATGGGCCGCCGTAAACCCTTCGTACTCTTCGGCACAATAGCCGCTGTTGTCCTCATGGTTTTAATACCTCTCATTGACAACAGCTACTTCGCAAACCCCTCAGCCGGCAAGAAGATTCTCTTCATCGCCGTGCTTGGTGCACTCCTTGTTGCCATGGGCACATACAGAAGCCCCGCCGTCGCCCTCATGCCCGACCTTACACCCAAGGCCAAGAGATCACAGGGTAACGCCATAATCAACCTCATGGGCGCTATCGGCGGCATCATCTACCTCGGACTCGCCGCCGTTTTATACCCCGCTTCCAAGACTGAGGGCCTCGAGCATGTAAACTACATGCTCCTCTTCCTCCTTGTCGCGGGCATAATGATAGCGGCTCTCATCATCCTCATGATCACCGTCAACGAGACCAAGGTCATGAAGGAGATGGAGGAATACGAGAAGATGCACCCCGAGGAGAATCTCGCGGTTGACGACGGCTCCGGTAACGAAGTACTTCCCGCTGCCGTAAAGAAGAGTCTCATCTTCCTTCTCTTCTCGGTAGCCCTCTGGTTTGTATCCTACAACGCGGTTGAAACCTGGTTTACAAAATTTGCCGAGGTAACCTGGGGCAAAGGCATAGGCGGTGCCTCCACCTGCCTGCTCATTGCCAACGCAGGTGCCATCATCTCCTACATCCCCGTAGGCGTAATCTCCGGCAAGATAGGCAGAAAGAAGAGCATTCTCGGCGGTATCATCATCATGACCTGCTGCTACCTCTTCGGCCTGTGGTTCACATCCACACACGACCACTTCGCTCCCCTCCTCTATGCCATCTTCGCGCTGATAGGCATGGGCTGGGCGGCAATCAACGTAAACTCACTGCCCATGGTTCTTGAGATGTGCAAGGGCAGCGATGTAGGTAAATTCACAGGCTATTACTACACCTTCTCAATGACAGCTCAGACAATCACTCCGATTCTCTGCGGCTTCCTGCTTGAGCATATAGGCTACAACATCTACTTCATATATGCGGCAGCCTTCATGATCTTCGCATTCTGCACGATGATCTTCGTAAAACACGGTGACGCAAAAGTCGGAAAGACTGGCCTCGAGGCCTTCGATGTGGATGACTGATATGACTGACACTAAAATCTGGGCTCATCGCGGTGCCTCGGGCTATGCTCCCGAGAACACGATGATATCCTTTAAAAAAGCCCTCGAGATGGGTGCCGACGGCATCGAACTCGACATACAGCTTACAAAAGACGGTGAGATGGTCGTCATACATGACGAGACCGTGGACCGTACATCAGACGGTAAAGGTTGGGTCAAAGACCTGACCCTCGCCGAACTGCGCGCTTTAAGTTTCAACTACCAAAACGGCGCGTTCGGCTTTGACCCCAAGGCCGCAGACCATGAGCCGGTCCCGGTCTACCCGGAATACGGCAAGGTCGAAATACCGACAATGGAGGAAGTCCTGAAGCTCTGGAGTGAAACGGACAAGACCATCGACATAGAGATTAAAACCGGCATCGTCTTCTACGAGGACATAGAGAGAAAAATCCTCGAACTCGTAAAGAAATACGGTATGGAGGACAGGGTCTGCTACTCATCCTTCAACCACTCCACGATGCTGAAAATAAAGGAACTCAATCCTGAAGCACAGTGCGGTTTTCTCTACGCTGACGGCCCGCTTGAGATGCCGGAATACGCAAAAAAATACGGCATGGATTCCGTAAATCCCGCCATATACAACCTTCAGTATCCGGATTTCATAAAGCAGTGCAAAGAGCGCGGCCTTAAAATCTATCCCTGGACCGTAAACGAGCCCAAGCACATGGGAATGTGCTTCAAAATGGGCGTGGATGCCCTAATCACCAACTATCCCGATGTCGCAAGACAGGTAATGGAGAAGGTAAAAAATGAAAACTGAGCTTTTCGGCGAAGAAAACTTTGAAGAAAAAATGCAGGCCGTGGTAAAACCATGGCTTGACTCCGCTGTCAGAGACGGTTATTTCACCACCTCTGACGGTGCGAAACTCCATTACCATTTCGCCATCCCCGAAAACGCCAAAGCCGCAATAATCCTCGTTCACGGCTACTGTGAGTTCTACGGCAAATACCACGAACTCACATACTACCTGTACAACGAGGGCTATGCCTTCTTCTTCATGGAACAGCGCGGCTACGGCTATTCACACAGGGATGCCGAGCGAAAGGACTTCGTATACATCGATTCTTTCGACACATACGCAAAAGATCTCAAGGAGTTCTTTGACAATGTGGTAAACAAGGAAGCACCTGACCTCAAGAAACTGATTCTTTCCCACTCAATGGGCGGTGCAGTCACAACCACTTTCCTTGAGCAATATGGCAAAGAGATAAACATACCCGCTGCGGTCCTCTGCTCTCCCCTCATAAAGATGGAGACCAAAGGTATTCCCGCAGCACCGATTATTGCTTACCTCTCCCTGATGATTCTCCTCGGAAAGAAGTACGCCCCCTTCACCAAGAAAGACGGCTTCAACCCTGTTGAGAACTTCCCCGCCTCCGGCACTCTCTCCGCGGTGCGGTACCACTACCTCTTCGAGCAGCGCCTCAACGACGAAAACTTCCGCACCTGGTCCGCCACCTACGGCTGGTCAAAAGCCGCCCTCAAAGGCACAAGGAAACTTCAGAAACATCTCGGAGAAATACAGACTGACCTTCTCCTCCTCACCGCAGGCAGAGAAAACCAGGTCAGCCCCAAGGGCTTTGACCTTCTCATAAAAAAGGCACCCAATATAACAGCCCTTCACTTCCCCGGCTCCAAGCACGAAATCTTCAACTCCACAGTCGAAGACCGACAGCGCTTCTACACCGAACTCTTTACCTTCTTCGAAGAACATATAAATTAAAAACACGCAAAAAACTTGAGGTGCCAATTTGGCACCTCAAGTTTTTTTGAACTATTTTCTGTTTTTAACGCAGGTTTCAAGGTTTATTGCGTCATAGACGTCGTTGTCAAAGAGGTCGCAGACTTCCTTGTACTTCTCAAGGGGAAGGGTTTCAAGGGTCTGATCTGTTTTAATGCAAAGGGCGACGAGTTCGCCGGTTGCTTTGTAGGCGTCCCTGAAGGGGAGGCCTTTTTTGGCGAGGTAGTCGGCGCAGTCGGTGGCGTTTATAAAGCCCTTGGCTGCGGCGTTTCTCATGTTTTCCTTGTTGACCGTCATTGTGGCGAGCATGGGGGTGAAGGCGGTGAGGCACATCTCGACTGTGTCGAAGGCGTCAAAGATGGCTTCCTTGTCCTCCTGCATGTCCTTGTTGTATGCGAGGGGGAGGCCCTTCATGACGGTGAGGAGAGTCAAAAGGTCGCCGAAGACGCGGCCGGACTTGCCGCGGACGAGTTCGGGTATGTCCGGGTTTTTCTTCTGCGGCATTATTGACGAGCCGGTCGAGTAGGCGTCATCGAGCTCGACGAACTTGAACTCCCACGAGCACCAGAGAATAATCTCTTCGGAGAACCTTGAAAGATGCATCATTATTATGCTCAAGGCATTTGCGAGCTCAATACAGAAGTCCCTGTCGGAGACCGCGTCGAGAGTGTTCTCGCAGATGCCGTCAAAGTCGAGGGCCTTTGCGACGAGCATTCTGTCAGTCGGGTAGGTTGTACCCGCGAGGGCGCCCGCTCCGAGCGGCGAGAAATTCATACGCTTTTTCGCGTCATTGAGTCTGTCGAGGTCTCTTCTGAACATCTCGCTGTATGCACCGAGATGCTTTTTGAAGGTTATCGGCTGCGCTCTCTGGAGGTGAGTATAACCGGGCATGATCGTGTTTTCATGCTCCTCTGCCTTCTTGTTTATCGTATTTATGAGGTTTTCAAGGAGGACCTGGACTTTTTCGGTCTCTTTCCTCAGGGTGAGACGGATATCGAGGGCAACCTGGTCGTTTCTGGACCTGCCTGTATGCAGTTTCTTGCCTGCATCGCCTATTCTCTTTGTGAGTTCCGCCTCGACGAAGGTGTGGATGTCTTCGGCGGAAGGGTCGATTTCAAGCTTCCCGCTGTCTATGTCGGAGAGAATTCCCTCAAGACCGGCGAGGATCTCCGCCCCGTCAGCCTTGTCGATTATTCCCTGTGCGACAAGCATGGTCGCATGCGCCATACTGCCCATGATGTCCTCGTTATACATCCTTTTGTCAAAGGATATTGAGGAGTTGAAATCGTTCGTCTCCTTCGCGATTTCCTTTTCAAACCGTCCTGTCCAGAGTTTCATAAAATCTCAGTCCTTTGTGTTTCCTCGTTAATATTTAACGTAATTATATGCATATGAATGCATAAAGTCAAGAAAATATGCATACTTTTGCATAAAAATTCATATCACAAACAAAGTATTCTGTGGTATACTATAGTGTATACTTATTGTTAGTTTATTTTAAAAGGAGTATTAAGTCAACCAATGGGACTTTTTTCAGGAATATTCGGTGATTATTCATCGAAGCAGATTAAAAAGATCAACCCTATCAAGGATAAGGTGCTGGCCCTTGAGGACCAGTACCGCGCAATGAGCGACGAGGAACTCAAGGCGGTCACTCCCGCCCTTAAGGCCCGTCTCGCCAACGGTGAGACGCTCGACGACATTCTGCCGGAGGCATTCGCAGCCTGTATTGAGGCCTCGGACCGTGTCCTCGGCATGCGCCACTACCCCGTACAGATTATTGGCGGTATCATCCTTCACAACGGCGGTATTGCAGAGATGAAGACCGGTGAAGGTAAGACACTCGTCGCCACCCTTCCCGCCTACCTGAATGCGCTCGCGGGCGAGGGCGTACACATTGTAACAGTAAACGACTACCTCGCCCGCCGCGACTCCGAGTGGATGGGCAAGGTATACCGTTTCCTCGGCCTCGAGGTCGGTCTTATAGTCAACGGCCTTGACAACGAGGAGCGTAAAAAGGCGTACAGCGCAGACATCACCTACGGTACGAACAACGAATTCGGTTTCGACTACCTCCGTGACAACATGGTCTCCTACAAGAAGGACAAGGTACAGAGACCCCCGAACTACGCCATCGTCGACGAGGTCGACTCAATCCTCATAGATGAGGCCAGAACGCCCCTCATCATCTCCGGCATGGGCTCAGAGTCAACCGAGCTCTACAAGCTTGCCGACAACTTCGTAAAGACGCTCACCATGACCAAGATCAAGGAGCAGAACGACAAGCAGGAGTACGAGGATTCGGGCGACGGCGACTACATCGTCGATGAGAAGGCCAAGACAGCCACACTCGCACAGAGCGGTGTTGCCAAGGCCGAGGCCTACTTCAACATTGAGAATCTGATGGATGCCGAGAACTCGACCATCCTTCATCACATAAACCAGGCAATCAAGGCCCACGGTGTAATGCATCGCGACATTGACTACGTCGTAAAAGACGGCGAAGTCTTAATCGTCGACGAGTTCACCGGCCGTATCATGCTCGGCCGCCGTTACAACGAAGGTCTCCACCAGGCGATTGAGGCCAAGGAGCACGTAAATGTCCGCAGAGAGTCCAAGACCCTCGCCACAATCACCTTCCAGAACTACTTCCGTCTCTACAAGAAACTTGCCGGTATGACAGGTACCGCAATGACAGAGGCGGACGAGTTCTCTGAAATCTACGGCCTCTTCCCGGTTGAAGTACCGACGAACAAGCCGATGATCCGTATTGACAACCCGGATGTCATCTACAAGACCGAGGCCGCGAAGTTCAATGCGGTAATTGACCGTATCATGGAGTGCCACGAGAAGGGCCAGCCCGTCCTCGTAGGTACCGTAAGCATCGAGAAATCTGAGATTCTCTCCAAACTGCTTAAAAAACGCGGCATCAAGCACGAAGTGCTCAATGCGAAGAACCATGAGCGCGAAGCTGAGATTATTGCCCAGGCCGGTAAATACGGTTCCGTCACGATAGCGACGAACATGGCCGGCCGTGGTACCGATATCATGCTCGGCGGTAACCCCGAATTCCTCGCGAAGGCCAAGCTTCGCGCCAAGGGCTATACCGACGAGGTAATTGCCGAAGCCACCGGCTTCGCGTCCACAGACAACGAGGAGATCCTCGCGGCGCGTGCCGACTTCGCCGAATTCGAATCCGCGTTCAAGGAAGAAATAAAAGACGAAGCCGAAAAGGTAAAGGCCGCGGGCGGCCTCTATATCGTCGGTACGGAGCGCCACGAGGCACGCCGAATCGACAACCAGCTGCGCGGCCGTTCAGGCCGTCAGGGCGACCCCGGCGAGTCCCAGTTCTTCCTCTCAATGGAGGACGACCTGCTCCGTCTCTTCGGCGGCGACCGCATGTACAGAATCATGGAGGCCATGAATATCGACGAGAATCTGCCGATAGAGGTCAAGCTGATCTCCAACACCGTCGAATCCGCTCAGAAGAAACTCGAGTCACAGAACTACGCTATACGTAAACACGTACTCCAGTACGACGATGTCATGAACAACCAGCGTGAGATTATCTACAGCCAGCGCGATCAGGTGCTCGAGGAGATGGACCTCCGTGACAAGATTATGGAGATGTTCGACGAGACGGTCGAATCGAATGTCGGCCTCTACTGTCCGAAATCACAGGACCGTGCGGACTGGAACCTTGCAGGTCTGCGCGAATACTATATGGGATGGATTCTCAAACCGGACGATTCCTTCAAGGACATGAGTTCGGAAGAGATATCCGAATTCCTCTTAAAGCGCGGCCACGAGATTTACGACCAGCGCGAGGAAAAATTCGGTTCGGAACTCATGCGTCAGCTCGAGCGTATGGCATTGCTTCGCAATGTTGATATGAACTGGATGGACCACATCGATGCCATGGAAGAACTCAAGAAGGGCATCGGCCTGCGCGCATACGCGCAGCAGGATCCCGTCGTAATGTTCAAGTTTGAAAGCTTTGATATGTTTGACGAGATGACCGCGGCCATCCGTGAAAACACCGTCCGCCAGCTCTTCACCGTCCGCGTCACAAAGAACGAGGAAGTCAAGCGCGAACAGGTAGCGAAAGTCACAGGCGCCTCCGGCGCAGGTGACGGCACTGAGGCAAAACGCCCTGTCGTCCGCAAAGGCAACAAGGTCGGTCCCAACGACCCCTGCCCCTGCGGTTCCGGCAAGAAATACAAAAAATGCTGTATGTTAAAGGACAACGCTGAAAAATAACCAATGGAAAAGCTCAAGAAATTCGTAAAAACTTCATTCGGCTCCAACATACCCATCCGTTACAGATTCTTCAACATAATCTTCACGATGGGTATACTGGTCGGTATTGCGGGTGTCTTTGCGTGCATAAATCTCAATTCCTCAAAAGAGGCAATTACGATTTCCGCCGTAATGACTCTGGCATTCCCTTTGCTTGCATACATAGGAATACGGGCAAAAGATAAGCAGAACGTAGTTATCATCATCTCACTTTGCATTGTAAATCTGATTATCTTCCCCGCGCTTTACATATCCGGCGGAGCCATAGACTGCGGCATTCCGAGTTACTTCGTCCTGGGTCTTGCCCTGACTCTCTTCTTCACATCGGGAAAGATCAGTTATATCCTGACGAGCATATACTCACTGTGGTATGCCTTTATATTTTTCGTATCATGGCAGTGGCCCAACCTCTGCGTGGATGTCCCCGCGTTCTCGGCAACCGAGACGGGCAGAAGAGACTTCGCTTTCAACGCTATCTCTTCAAACACCCTGATGGTATGCATCGCCATAGGTCTTCTCGCAAAGGTTATCTTCAACCTCTACCAGGCCCAGGTGAAGAAAATCGAAGCCAACATTGAAGAGGTTGAACGCCAGTCGATTATCGACCCTCTGACCACGGTCTACAACCGCAGATACATGTACTCCTACCTCGAAGAGCAGTCCGCATTTGCAAGACAGAGCGGAGCACCGCTCTCTGTCATGCTCTTTGACATAGACTTTTTCAAACGCTTAAACGATAATTACGGCCATCTGACAGGCGACGCCGTGCTCAAGGCACTCGCAAACATCTTAAAGAGTGCCTGCAGGGAGGGCGAAATCGCCACCCGCTACGGCGGCGAGGAGTTCCTGCTCGTCCTGCCGGGCATCGGCAGACAGGAAGCTTTAATGCGCGCGGACGAGATCCGCAGAGTTGTCGAAAGCTCATATCTCTGCCCCGATCTCCCGAAGGACGCGCCCGTAACGATAAGCGGAGGCGTCGCGACGCTTCGTCCCGATGACACGGATGAAAATCTCGTCCTCCGCGCCGATGAAAACCTGTACAAAGCCAAAACGAGCGGACGTAACCGAATCTGTGCAGAGGAGGTGGCGTCATGAACATAAAAGAGCGTATAACCCGCATCTTCACGGGTCCCGCAGTTGAAAATCCGCTCTTAAAGCGTGACTTCTTCTCCCAGATAGTCATCTCAACCGCCATCATCGCCGTAGGCTTCTTCGTCTTCGGCCTCATCGTCCACAAGCATATCTACTTCATCATAACCGCGATTTCAATGCTTGTGTTCATGGGCCTTCTGTTCTTTATTTACAAGTTCACGAAGAACCCGCCCACACAGATAACAGTGTACATACTCTACTGTGCCATAATCGGTTGTATCTATGTACCTGCCCTCTATTTCTACGGCGGAGGCATTCACAGCGGTGTACCTCTGTTCTTCATGCTGGGCGGCATAGCCACTATCCTGCTGCTCGACAACTGGCTTATGGTTTTAGTCCTTGTCGCAAATATCGCAGCCGCATTCATAACCTATAACATCGATCAGACAAACTTCATTTCCGACCGGTTTACTCCAAAAGGCGGGGACCAGATCTACCTCGACATAGCCATAAGCGCCATTGTCGCGGGCTGGGCCGCGGGTGTATTCCTGAGACGCCTCACCCAGGGCTTTGAAGAGAAAGAAGCAAAGGTAAACGAGCTCTATGCCAAGATAGAGGACGCGGCCACCAAAGACCCTCTCTCGGGAGCCTACAACAGACGTTACCTCATGGACTTCCTGGCCAAGTGCATTAAGGAGTATGAGGAGGGTGAACTCTCCACATTCTCGATAATCATGTTCGATATCGACCACTTCAAGAATATCAATGACACCTACGGACATCTTGCCGGTGACGACTGTATCCGAAGCCTCTCGCTCATCATACAGAGCACCACGCGTGACACGGATATCGTGACGCGTTACGGCGGCGAAGAATTTATCTGTGTTCTTCCGACGGCGGACGAGACGCCGGCCTTCCGCCGCGCCGAGCAGATTCGCGTAGCGGTTGAAAACACGCAGCTGTCCCAGGATATCAACAAGACAATCACCATAAGCGGCGGTGTAATGATGTACAAGCCCGGCATGTCCGCGGAAGAGCTTATCGAAGCCGCCGACCACAACCTCTACATTGCGAAGGAAAACGGCAGGAACCAGATTGTATGGCACAACGGAGGCATTCCTCCCCTTGTCTACACTGCCTACGGCGGAGACATGCTTCAGCCCACATACAACTCCGGCAGAAGATTCTCAGACGCAACAAAGTTTTAAACAATAAAAGAACCCGCTCAGATGAGCGGGTTCTTTTTATTTCACTTATGCAAGGAACGCCTTGAGTTCTTCATTCGATGTGATGAAGTTTCTGCCGAAAGCAAGGATATTCTCCTTCTCTGTCTCCGGCGGAGGTACGGCTACGCCGCCCTGAATGAAGTATACGGCGATAAGTGTGGCATCTGTACGCATGTCGCTGTAAAGGAACTCAAATACCATCGGCATCTGCTGCTCAGCCTCAATTGATACGAGGTTGTCCATCGGAATACGGAAAGCATTGTTTACGGCGATGATGTTGGGGTTCGTATTTTTATCGGAAACAATCGTATTGCCTATTCTGATCTCTTTGCCCTTTTCGATAACCGGTGCGGGTGCGGGAGCAGGAACTTCAGCGACGGGCTCAGAAGCGGGCTCAATCTCCTCAATATAATCACTGTGAGAAGAGATATCGCTGAATGTTACAGGCTCGGGAGCAGGCTCTGCTACGGGCTCAGGGATGGGCTCAGGCTCAACTGTAGGTGCCTGAGGAATGAGTGTGGAACCTTCCTCGATAACGTCAGTCATGGCAACTGAGAAGCCCTGTGAAAGGGGATTTACCTCAGGAGCTGCGACATCATCAGCGGGAGCTGTGGGAAGTATGGGCTCAGGAGGAGCCTCAAATGTAATGGGCTCTGCAGAAGAGATAACTACTTCGGGCTCTGCTACAGGCTCTGCTACAGGCTCAGGGATGGGTTCGGGTTCCGGCTCGGGAAGCGGTTCGGGTTCCGGCTCGGGAAGCGGTTCGGGCTCCGGCTCGGGAAGCGGTTCGGGCTCCGGCTCGGGAAGCGGCTCAGGCTCCGGTTCAGGCTCAGGCTCAACTTCAGCGACTGCGCCGCCGATTACGACGTCAGCCTCTGTGCTGCTGCCGGCCATATACGGAAGCTGATATCCGATATCAAAATCTGCCTCAGGAGCTGCAACGGGTTCCGGAATCGGTGCGGGAATCGGTGCCTCGATGTCAGGAAGCTCAACCTTTACGGGCTCCACAACGGGCTCTGCGGGAGCTGTTGCGAAAGATACCGGCTCCGGCTCGGGAGCATAGAATACCGGCATCGGAGCAGGCTCCGGAGCGGGTGTGAATATGGGTGCGGGTTCCGGCTCAGGGGCGGGTTCTTCCACTACGACCGGTTCAGGCTCAAATGCCGGTGCCGGCTCGACTACCGGAGCCTGCTCGATTACAGGTGCCGGTGAGTAAAAGGGATTCGTCTCCGGAGCGGGTTCTGCGGGAGCGGGTGCAGGAGCAGGGGCTGCCGCAGGCGCGTTGAATACAGGCGCTTTCGGCTCTTCTGCCGGAGCAGCGCCTGTGTCGCTGGCTTTCGAAAGCGCCTTGGTTGTCAGCATTACGGTTCCGACTGCCGTCGAACCTGCAGCAACTGCAAGGGCTCCGATTTTTACGAGTGTTCCGAGTTTCATGTGAGTTTCTCCTTACTTTATGGATTTAACTTCTGGTTATGCTGAACTTATACTGGTCCTTACCGTTTCTCTTGGCTTCGTAAAGGGCAGCGTCAGCTTTTTTAAACAATTCTTCATAGGTAGAACCGTCCTTGCTGAAGACGGCAACACCTATACTGGTGGACAGACGTCCAGGGAATCCGTTGTCGATACCGTATTTCTTGAATGCGGAGGTGAACCTCTGGAGTTTGTCGCAGACAAGGGCTATCGATTGGATATTCTTGATAAGAACGACAAATTCATCGCCGCCGACACGTCCCAGGATATCCGATTCACGGAAGTTTCTGCTGAGCTCATTCGCGAAAGCCATAAGAATCTGGTCGCCTATAGTATGGCCGCGCGTGTCGTTGATGGTTTTGAAGTTGTCTATGTCTATGATGATGAGCGCGTGCTGAGCCGTAGGGCTCTTCTCAAGACACTCCTCTATGAGGCTTCGCGTCGTCATCTTGTTGTAGAGCTGGGTTAAAGGATCGCGCTCAGCCTCAAGCTTGAGCCTGTCCTCGTTAAGTTTTCTCTCCTGGATGTTCTGTACAAGGCAGAGAATGTATTCGGGAGAATCGGAGTACTCCTCGGCAACCTTCTTCTCACGAGTGTAGTAGACGGATACCCAGGTATACTCACCCTCCGCATCAAGAATACGCATCTCAAGATAAACCTGGTTTCGTCCCTCAGCCGAAAGTTCGCTGACAATCTGATCGGGATTCATTATGCGTGCGGCTATGGCTGCATCGTCCGGATGAACTATCTCTTCGACAAAGTTCGAATAATCATCAAAAGTTATGACCTCGTTCATATGCTTTACGGAGAACTTGTCGTTGTTTCTGAGGACAATGCATTCGCGGCGCTCGGGATCAAATTCCAGAGCCATGTCATAAATCTCTTCGAAAACGTTGCCGAGTCTGCGGCGTGATGCAAGTCCCTCACCCTGAGTCTTACCCTCCTGATAAAAAGCATTTATACGCTCAGTGTGGTTTATGTCTGCAAAAGCAACGGCTATCGCACACGGCGGGAAGGCAACGGCAAAACGCCAGAATTCAAATCCACCTTCACGGAAAATAAATACAATCGTCAAAACTGCAAGCGACATCGGGACAAAGCCTTCCTGCAGGCTGAAAACCGGTACCAGGATACCCATCAGTATCATAGGCATGATAACCGAGAGTCCGGCATACCAGTCCGTGAAGAGGAAGTCGCTGTAGATGAGCATTACGTAGTAAAGGCTCCAGAAAACAGTGTATGTTATCTGAATGTTTCTGCGCAGTTTTTTCGGAAGGTCTGCGCCCGCCTCAACACCCAAGTTGTAAATTCGTGTCGAAAAAACAACAAAGACGACCAGAGCAACGATGCCGCCTGTAAGCCCGTACCGGAATGAGCCAAGATTTATGGATGCAGTGAATGACTTGAAACAGACAACTGCCAAGATATAAAGGATAAGGAATCCCGTAAACACAACCGTGCGGCGCAGATTGGAAAGTATGCGCATTCGCTCGGTGTAATCGAGATAGGCCTGTTCCTTTTTTTCATCAGCGGCTTTAAGTCCGTAGTACTTGCCTATACGGGACAAGTCCTTGAAAAAAGCCTTGATAAGATCTAACATGATGTACCCTCCGGAGGTAACAAACAATTCAAGTGGTACTATATGAAATTAATTATATTATATCTTCAGTGATAAATCAAACCTTTAAGGAGAGTTACATTGCACAAAAAAAGGGTTGCCCTTTCGGGCAACCCTTATCATCAAGGAATTATTCTTCCTCTTCCTTCATCTTTGCAAAGCATTCGCTGCAGTAAACCGGTCTGTCCTCCCTGGGCTCAAACGGTACCTTTGCAGGGCCACCGCATGCTGCGCAGACAGCGTCATACAACTTTCTGTCAGCCTTGGCAGCATTCTTTCTTGCATCTCTGCAGGCCTTACAGCGCTGAGGCTCGTTCTCAAAGCCTTTCTCTGCGTAAAATTCCTGCTCACCTGCGGTAAAAACAAATTCTTCGCCGCACTCTTTGCAGATGAGAGTCTTGTCTTCGTACATGTTCTTAACCTCTTTTTATTGCATTCTATGTCCTGCCTTCTGGGACATGTACTAACAATGTTATATCAAAAGAGGAATTTTGTCAATTGCGTAAACTGAACAAAATGACAAAAGTGTCTCTGCAGGCAGAGCAAATGCCTGAAGTACACCGATGAGCACGCTGCCGAGCATTAAAATCGCGAGAAAGATACATACGCCTTTAACGAATTTGTTTCTTCTCATTTTCAGGCCTCCATCCAGGCTTTGGCATTCTCGAGCATTCTGCCGTAGAGATCCTCCGCCTCATCCGTATTAGCCGCAACAGCGGTGAAATAGAACTTGAGTTTCGGCTCCGTGCCGGAAGGACGGGCGACAACGCCGTTGCCGTTCTCGAGTTTGTACGAGAGAACATTGGAGCTCGGAAGACCCGTCTTTGCAGTGTCCTTATAGTCGGTGACTTCAAGGACCTTAAGGCCCGCTATCTCAGAAGGTGCGTTGTTTCTGAGGGTTTCCATGATGTCGGCCATCTTCTGCATGCCGGCTGCACCCTCAAACTCAAAACTGTCGACCTTGTTGAGGTAGAGACCGAACTTCGCGTATATGTCGTTCATGACATCTATGAGTGACTTGCCGACTGACTTGTAGTAGGCGGCCATTTCAACGAGGAGCTGGGAAGCAACTACTGCGTCCTTGTCCCTCGCGTGGATACCGAGGAGATAACCGTAGCTCTCCTCCATACCGACAATAAAATCGTCCGCGTGGCCCTCTTTTTCGAGATTGGTGATGTATTCGCCTATGTACTTGAAGCCGGTGAGAAGGTCGGCGACCTTTGCGCCGTGGCTCTCGGCAATCTTCGTTACGAGGTCTGTTGTTACGAAAGATTTGATTACAACGGGGTTCTTCGGCATTATGCCCTTTGCCTCGTACTGTGAAAGCACGTACTCGGTGAAGAGGGCGCCGACCTCGTTGCCCGTCATGAGACGGTAGTCGTCGCCGTCGCGGACGGCGATACCCATACGGTCACAGTCGGGGTCTGTGGCAAGCAGGAGGTCGGCCTTGTCCGTCTCGGCCATCTTAATGCCGCATTCGAAGACCTGGCGGATTTCCGGATTCGGATACGGGCATGTCGGGAAGTTTCCGTCAGGGAGTTCCTGCTCGGGAACGACCTTGACATCCTGTACGCCGAGACGGGCCAGAATCTTTCTGACGGGCTTGTTGCCCGTTCCGTTGAGCGGGGTGTAAATAACCTTGAGACCTGAGGTCCTTGCGGTTTCGGGATTTATAACCTTGCTTGCGACGAGGTCGAAGAATTTCTCATATACCTCATCGCTTATATACTCGATTGTGCCGTTTGCGAGACCTTCCTCAAAGCCGATCTTCTTTATGTCTTTGAACATATCGACTTTCTGGATGTACTGATAGGCTTCGGCAGCGGCCGCGTCTGTCATCTGATAGCCCTCGGGGTCATAGCATTTGTATCCGTTGTATTTTGCGGGGTTGTGGCTCGCAGTGATAATGACGCCTGATGAACAGTGAAGTTCGCGGACGGCATAGGAGAGCATCGGTGTAGGCACAAGTTCCCTGTAGATGTAAGTCTTTATGCCATTGGCGGCGAAAATGCCGGCCGTCTCCCTTGAGAAGAGGTCGGAATTGATTCTCGAGTCATATGCTATAGCGACTGAGGGGTTTTCAAAAGTCGCGTTTAAATAGTCCGCAATACCCTGTGTTGCCTGGCCTACGGTGTAGATATTCATCCTGTTTGTTCCGGCACCCAAAACACCGCGAAGGCCTGCGGTGCCGAACTCAAGTTTCTTATAAAAACGGTCAAGAATTTCATCATCCTTGCCGGCAATTGAGTCAAGCTCGGCTTTGAGAGCGGGGTCTTTGCACTCTGCTGTCCAGAGTTCATAGAGTTCCTTGTAGTTTTCCATAAAAAAGCCTCCGTTTTATTAAATCAACCTCAATTTTAATACCTTTTATGGTATAATGTCAAATGGTATTGAGGGAGGTAATAAATGTTCTCAAAAGTGAACAGCATGGGCCTTTCGGGCTTTAAGGCGGAGCGGGTTTTCGTGGAATGCGATCTGTCCGCCGGACTGCCTCGGTTCGACCTTGTAGGTCTTCCCGATTCGGCAGTATCGGAAGCGAAGGAACGCGTCCGCTCCGCCATCAAGAACTGCAGTCTCGACTTTCCCATCAGCAGGATAACGGTGAATCTCGCCCCTGCCGAATTCCGGAAAGAAGGTCCTGTCTACGACCT
>Ga0310697_10001555_pt1 | contig 26441 bp, 23 predicted proteins | sample 172DNAGHGlowgp2_FD_203883 | JGI IMG/M metagenome (GOLD analysis project Ga0310697, IMG submission 203883) | Sheep rumen microbial communities from Palmerston North, Manawatu-Wanganui, New Zealand - 1728 DNA GHGlow gp2 (v2) (version 2) | ecosystem: Host-associated > Mammals > Digestive system >...
CGCTGGACAGGTCGAGGCGTATCACGGGATATTGCGTCCACTCCGTCTCCAGGCGCTCGATGGCCAGCCCGTGGAACAGTTCGCGCTGCCCGCTGAAGTAGGCCTCCAGCGTCGAGACGAGCAGCGACTTGCCGAAGCGGCGGGGACGCGACAGGAAGAAGTTCTTCGCCCCCGCGTGCGCCATCCTGTACACATACTCCGTCTTGTCCACGTACACCATGCCGCCGTGGACGAACTCGGCGAACACCTGCGTGCCGATGCCGTATTTGCGTTTCTCTGCCATGGTCTGACTTCCTTATGTAATGTCTGACGGTCTATTTGTCCATTCCTACTTGGACGCTGCAAAGTTACGGATAATTATCGGATTTCAAAAGAATTTGCTTTTTGTTTTATGACGGCAAATTATGGGCGCTTCCCCTTTGCAGTGTAGCGGGGATGTTGTACCTTTGCACGCAGGATGGTCCCTGACGGGCATCCGCCAACAAACATCACACAAACAACAACCCGAACACATCATGCTACAAGCCGGAGACAAGGCCCCCGAACTGCTGGGGCGCGACGAGAATGGCCGTGAGCTCCGCCTGTCGGACTTCCACGGCAAGAAACTGGTGCTTTACTTCTACCCCAAGGACTCCACGAGTGGTTGCACGGCGGAAGCCTGTTCGCTGCGCGACGGCTACGGCGAACTGCGCCGCCGTGGGGTCAGCGTGGTGGGGGTGAGCGTCCAGGACGAACGCTCTCACCAAAAGTTCATCGAGAAAAACCAACTCAGCTTCCCCCTGATAGCCGACACCGGGCTGCAACTGGTCGAACGGATGGGCGTGTGGGCCGAGAAGTCGATGTACGGACGCAAGTACATGGGTACGCTGCGCACCACCTTCATCATTGACGAAGAGGGGGTCATCGAGAAAGTGTTCACGCCAAAAGAGATCAAGACCAAGGACCACGCCGCGCAAATACTGGCATACCTGACTCATGCAGACTGCAAATAATAGGCTCATGCAGGCTGCGAATCATCGACTCATGTAAACCACGTCGCCTCATATCGACTACGAATTAGGCGAATTATACGAATTGATGGTCATATAAGTAACTGTTGGATTTCATCCCACCTTTTCTCGCCATGCCAAAGCCGGAGCGAACTCCGCTTTGGCCATTTGGCTTAACGAAAAGGTTCAAATGTAGTTCACACAAACTGTATTATTCTTTTTGGAGACAACGGATTTTACGGATTACACGGATTTAGCCTGCACAGGCAAACATCCTTGTAATCCGTAGAATCCGTTGTTAAAATCATAAAGTGATTGTGTTCATCCACTCACAATGTACAATTTATGCGCTATTGCTTCATTGGGCCATTTCCACCGTTGCATGGCAGATTGCAAACACTCCCCATTGCAAACCAATTGTACATTGTGAACTGTCAATTTGTCAAATCAAAGCGCCTCTCCCTTGCGCTCCCGACGTTGTCGGGCAGACGCTCCGGAGAGGCGCTTGCATGTAGGCTTTTTCCAACTACTTTTCGAGTTTCGCCAGCGCGCGCATCACCTTTCGGTAGTATCCGTTGGTCGCCTTGACGCTGTATCGTGGGCCTCCGTTCCAAGCTCGGATGGCCTTCTCCACGTTGCCGTCGGCGTTGCGCTCGCTCTGTATCAAGAGAAACATCTCTTTCGACTTCTCCACGCTGAGGCGGTCTTGCAGGGTGTAACGCTGCCTCTTGCCTCGCTTCTGCAATATCTGATTGCATTCTTTCACCAGGATGGGCGTGATCTGCATCGCCCCCACCGAATTGCCGCTCTTGGCTGCGGCGTCTCCATGACTCTCCACCTCGATGATGGCCTCCATCACGGAGGTCCAGTCGGTGGCGTGCGCTGGGTTCTTGTCTACTTTGCTTGCCGCCTCCATCGAGGCGAACGGTAGGAATGACAGTAAGGCAAGACCCAGCCACATCTGCTTCATTCTACTCGTCATAATGGTACTTTCGTTCCGTTTCGGGTGCAAAGGTACGCATTTTGTGGACGCGCACAATCCGTTTTGCACATTTTAAGCCTTTTTGTGTACGCACACTTGACTCGCGTCAAACCGTTTGACCCATGTCAACGAAAGCGGCCATGACCTGTCCAGCCATCGCAAGACAGAGAGAAAAGAGGCCGAAAGGCAGGCCGTCAGCGACGCCGCCTGAGGCTGGGGAACATCTGCCTGACGCGCAGCAGGGCGGCCTTTGCCGACCCGCCGGCGATGATGATGGTGACGGCCAGGATGACAAGCGACATCCCCAGCGCCAGCCGTGGGGTCAGCTGCTCGTCGAACAGCAGCACGGCGATGGCCACGGCGGTGACGGGTTCGAGCGCACCCATGATGGCCACGGGGGTGGAACCCACCCGCTGGATGGCCGCGCTGGTGCAGATGAGCGAGAAGGCCGTGGGGAAAAAGGCCATGCCCAGTCCGCAAAGCCACAGGTGGGGGTGGCTGTTCATCAGGGTGAAAGTCTCGACCCTCATGTTAGGCAGGAAGAGGAACGTACCGAAAAAGATGACGTAAAGCGTCAGCTTGAGCGTGGGGACCACCTTGAGGCGCGGTGTATTGACCGCCACGAGGTAGACCGCATAGGTGAGCGCCGAGAGGAAGACCAGGAGCAGGCCCACAGGCGACAACGACTGGCCGTCGCCCCCGCGATAGAGCAAGGCAATGCCTGTGGAGGCCAGCACGATGCACACCACGGTGGAGAGCGTCGCCCGCTCGTGGTAGAAGACGGCCATGATGACCGTGACCAGGATGGGGTAGACGAACAAGAGCGTGGAGGCGATGGCTGCGCCGATGTATGCATAACTGACGTACAGCAGCAGCGAGGAGAGCGCCATCAGCACGCCCATCACCACCATGGGCAGCCACTGGCTGCGACGCAGGCCGAAGCCGCGCCCCCGCACCAGCATGATGGCGGCCAGCATGGGGATGGCCAGCACGTAGCGCACAAACAACACCGAGCTGGCATCCACGCCGGCGTTCAGCATGGGCAGGGCGAACAGCGGATTGGTGCCGTAGGAGGCGGCGGCCAACGCCCCCATCACATAGCCCGTCATCTTGGCGTTCATCGGCGGGCCCCCTTTCTGTACTGGCCCGGACTGACGCCGTAGGTCTGTCTGAACAGCTTCGAGAAGTAGGCGTTGTCGGCGAAGCCCACCTTGTAGGCCACCTCGCTGATGTTCAGTTCGCCCTCGAGCAGCAGCGCCTCGGCTGCACGCAGACGCTCGTTCTGGATGTACTTGTTGGGCGTTATGCCCAGCAGTTCGCGGGTCTTTCCAAACAGTTTGGTGCGCCCCATGCGCAGCGCTTCGGCCAATTCGTTCACGCCGAAGTCTTCTTCTCCCAGATGGGCCACCACCTGCATCTGCATACGCTCCAGCAGACGCTTGTCCACGATGTTGGTGATGACGGGGCGTCCGGGTTCGGCCACTCCCATAGGCGTTCCGGCTGTCTCCTGCGCTCCGTCAGCATCGGGGGCTTGCCCGCTCGTGCCACGGGCAGCGTCCGCCGCCCGGTCGCCCTCCACAGCCCCGACGGATGCGGGGGGCTGGGCATACCACTTGATGAGTTGGGTGATGCGAAGGAGCAGCAGTTGGAAGTTGCAGGGCTTGACCATGTAGTCGTCGGCCCCCGCCTTGTAGGCCCTGATCTGGTGTTCGTCGTCGCTAAGAGCAGTGAGCATGATGACGGGTATGCGCGCGGTGGAGGCTTGGGCGCGCAACTGCCTGACGAGGTCGAAGCCATTGGTGTCGGGCAGCATCACGTCGGACAGCACCAGGCTGGGCGGCGACGAGGTGAGGCCTTCGAGGGCTTCGCGCCCGTCCATGTAGGCGTCGACCTTGAAGTAGGCGCTCAGTTCGGTCTTCAACTGCTGCAAGAGGTCGGCGTCGTCCTCCACCACGGCCACGGTGATGTCCTCGTTCATGGCGGGCGGCAACACCTGCTGCACCATCTGCTCGCGCCCGATGTTGCTGTTGGCAAGGTCCCGCAGCCCTCGGGTGGCGCCCTCGGGCAGGTAGTCGGCGGGCTCGTAGGGGGTACTATCGGCGGGCAGCGTGAGCGTGAACGTCGCCCCTCCGCCGACGGTCTCCTGGTAGGTGAGGCTGCCCTTGTGGGACTGTGCCAGCTGGTGTGCCGAATAGAGGCCAATGCCCATGCCCCCCTGCGAGGCGAAGCCGTGCATGAAGGGCTTGAAGAGCTGCCGCCGCTGCTCGGCTGAGATGCCGGGGCCGTTGTCCGTCACCACCAACTTCACCCACCTCGTTGCGTCCTCCAGGGCTTGGCCGGAGGGCTGCCTACCGGCGGACAGCCTGATTTCCAAGGCGACGGTGCCGTGCTGCGGCGTGTATTTCAGGGCGTTGCCCAACAGGTTATACACGATGGTCTCCACCGCCGAGTGGTCGAAAGGCATCTCCAGGCGGCGCTCCTCGGAGGAGAAGGTGAAGCGGATGTCCTTGCGCTCGGCCACGGGCCAGAAGTCGGTATGGATGTTGCGCACGAATGTCACCAGGTCGCCTTGGCTGACACGCAGCCGTCTGTTGCCTGTGCTGATCTTCCGATATTCGAGAAACATATTGACCAGTCTCGACATGCGGCCCGTGCCACGCTTCAGGGTCTGCAGCGTGTCTTTGGAGGGTGCGCCGCCCTTGCTGTCCGAAATCTTCTCGACGGCCCCCTGGATGATGGCCAGCGGGGTGCGAAACTCGTGGGCGATGTTGGTGAAGAACTGTGCTCGGAACTCGTTGCGCTCGCGTTCCATCTGTATTTGCTGCCTCATGCGGAAGCGCTCTCTGGCGTTGGCGAAGAGGTGGTAGGCCGCCACAGCTGCCATCAGGAGCCACAGCGTCCAAGCCCACCACGTGTACCACCAGGGCTGGAGCACCTCGATCCGGAGTTGCTGCTCGTCCCACTGCTGGTCGGAGAGCATGGTGCGCACGTGGAAGACATACTTGCCGGGCTTCAGGTTGGCGTAGGTCACGTCGTGGTTGGTCAGGGTGCTGCCCCACTCTCGGTCCACGCCCTCCATATAATATTGGTAGACGGTGGACTCGTTGCGGGCGAAGTTGAGCGTGGAGAAGCAGATGGTCAGCGTGTTGCGGTGGTGGGGCAGGCGCAGGGCGCCACCCGTCAGCAGGCTTGCCGCCAGGTCGTCGTCGGTGGTGTCTGTCTCGGCGATGAGCGAGGTGCCGTTCACCCTCACGTCGGTGATGGCCAGCGCCCCCTTCTCCGCGCGGGAGGAGGTGTCGTCGAGGGGCGTGACGACGGCCATGCCGTCGAGCGTTCCGAAGACGATGCGCCCGTCGGGCAGCGTCAGCGCGCAACACTCGCGGCAGGCGTTCTCCAAGACGTTGGCCGATAGTTGGCGGTTGTCCACCTGCCCCGTGGCGGGGTCGATCGAGACCACCCCGTCGCTGCATCCGGCCCAGATGCGGTGCAGACTGTCCTCGGTGACGCTGACCACATCGTTCAGTCCGATGCCATGCTGCGCGCTGTAGGTGGTGAAGGTGAAGCCCTGGCCGTCGGGGCGGCAGCAAGTGAGGTCGCCGCCTCGTGCGCAGACCCAGAGACAACCGTCGGTGGCCGCGTAGACGCAGAGCAGTTCCTTGTAGGGAAAGTTGCCGTGTTCGGGATTGTAGACGAGGAAGTCCTTTTCTTCAAGCCGCTCTTTCTTTGTGTCGATGCAGTAGAGTCCGTTGTGCGAGGCTATCCAGAGCCGTCCGTCGGGGCGCAACTGCATGTTGCGTATGCGCAACTCGTTGGCCGAGCCCTGCATCAGGCGCGCCACGCAGCGCCACTCGCCCTCCTGCTTTGCGAACACCAGCAGGCCGTCGTTCCAGCAGCCCGCCCAGACGCGCCCCCGAGCGTCCTCCACCATCGCATTGACGCGCAAGCGCCGGCCAGGCGTGAGCGCGTCGCCCACCTGCTGGCCGTCGAGGTAGAGGCCGTCGAGCGTGCCCAGCCACTGACGGTCGTTGGGGCCAATGATCATGGCGCGCACGACGTTGGGTTGCTGGGTGGCCCGTGTCTGGGGCTGCAGGTCGTGGCCAAACACCTGCAGCCAGTCTCTGCCAAAGGAGCAGGCCAACTGGCCCTGGGAGGTCAGCGCCAGGGCGTGAATCATGTTGGTGCGCTCGCCCTGGCGCGAAGCGTCGGGGCGCAGCCGCTCGACACTGACGCCGAGGGTGGGCTTCAGGCAGCACACGCCCACCTCGTCGGTGGGCAGCCAGATGCAGCCCGTGCGGTCGACGTAGACGTTCTGCAGCATCTCGGTGGGCAACAGGCCCGTGCCGTCGCCGGGCAGCACGTGGCGCTCCACCTGCCCCTCGGGCGACAGGACAAACAGTCCGTTGCCTCTCGTGGCCACAAAGAAGCGCCCGTCAGCGCCCTGCGCCACATGGTAGGGGCGGCCGCTGATGGAGAGGCGCACCAGCCCCTGGTGGCGTATCAGGCTCTGGCGCACGACACCGCCGTCGGGGCAGAGCATCCACAACGCCTCTTCGTCGTCGGCCAGGAAATGGCATCCGCCCGTAGAGCCTTGCACGTGGGCTCCGCGAACCTGCAGCTCCGGCGACAGCCGACACTGGCCCGTGGCAGGATCGATCGCGAGAGTGGGGCCATCGGTGAAGAGCATCCACTCGCCATGCCACACCAGCGAACAGGTGATGCGCCCCGCCGAAGCAGACAACAGCGGGTCGCTGAACTTCACGTAGCGTTGCGTCCCGTCGCTGTCGAGACAGGCCACGCGCCCGTCGCGTGACACAAAGAGCAGCGTCCTGCCGTCGGCCACCGCACTGGCCACGATGTTGCAGTCGGCAAGCAAGAGCGTGGAACGCCCGTCTGCACCGACACGCAGCACGCCCCGCGTGGTGCCCAGCCAGACGTTGCCCAGGCTGTCTTCCACAATGTTGTTGGCCTGATGGGTCTTCAGGCCGCTGTTCTGGCGTGTATAGTCTGTAGTGGTGAAGCCCTCCCGCCCCACCCTCACGTGCCTGACGCCATGCTCCGAGTGGTAGAGCCAGAGGCTGCCGTCGCGTGCGAGAAGCCATTTCGCGTAGGCGCGGGCTGGTTCTCCCCTGCCGGTATAGTCGACAAAGCGCCCGCGCCGCAGGTCGTAGCACGCCACGTTGGACACGGCCGTGCGCACCCACAGCAGGTGGTGGCACGTGTCCATCGACATCACGGCGATGTGGGGGTCGGCCACGAGGCCCGGGTCGCCCGACTGGAGGCCGTAGCAGACAAAGGCGGACCCGTCGTAGCGGCACAGTCCGTTGCTTGTTGCCATCCAGATGTAGCCCCGCTCGTCTTGCAGCACCTCGTTCACGCGGTTGGCGGCAAGGCCCATGCTGGTCGAGAGCAGGGTGCTGCGATAGGGGAATGGCACCGCCCCGCCGGCGCGGCCATGCAACGGCAACAACAGGAGCAGCGGCAGGAGCAAGCGCTGCAGACACAGGAAACGATGGCTCATACGCCGCAAAGGTAGGCATTAATTCCGAATTACAAGCCTCTCGAACGAAGTTTTTTCTTTTTTCCCCGCTGGGAAAGGTGATGGAAAGGTGATGAAAGGATTGCAGACTGGACGGGGCATGTCCAAGCCTCCACGCCCGATCTCTGGTCGCGTGGCTCGTCCAAGAGCTCCCACCCCCCAAAAGTTCCCACCATCAATCACCTCCGTTGGGGGCTGCCAACAGCACAGCCTCGAAAATTTTTCTAGAAAAATTTCTTCAAAAGTCCCACACTCGGTTTGCAAAAGTCCCACAGTTGGAAAAATTTTTCTAGAAAAATTTTTCAGCCTGTCCCACACCTGCTTTCCGGTGCAAGCCAGAAAATGGTTCCGCAGAGGGCATCCTCACCCTAAAAATGGGGGTGTGGGCGGGTAATTTGAAAATTCCACTAACGATTTTTTTGTATTTCAAGAAACTTTCTTAACTTTGCGCGTTGTAAAGTCGAAATAGCATTATTAAGCATCTGACACGCTTTAATGAACGACGCGCATAACAAGATTTGGCACGAAGGCGTCATCCAGAGCATCGATGGACAGCACGTGACGGTGCGCATCGAGCAGACCTCTGCGTGCGCCGCCTGCAAGATAGCGAGCCACTGCAACGCTTCGGAGCGCAAGGTGAAGGCCGTCGACGTCTACACGGCGCAGACAGCAGGCCTCAGCGTGGGACAGCAGGTCACAGTGTGGGCGTGGCGCAGCACGGCTGCCAAGGCCCTGCTCTACGGCTTCGGATGGCCGTTTGTGGTGATGGTGGGCGTGCTGACGGCGGTGCTGTGGCTGACGGGCAGCGAAGCCATGGCAGCACTGGCAGCACTGGCAGCCCTCGCGCCCTACTACACCCTGCTATACCTGTTGCGGCGGCGCATCAGCGCGGGCGTGGCCTTCCACATCGAGACGTGAAGACGACGGGGAACATCACCAAACAGGCAACACCCTACAAGAAAAAAAATCTAACCAAATAACCAACTTTTATGAACTTCCTACTGATAGCAGTGATCGTTCTGGGAGCCATCGGCCTTGTGGCAGCCATCGTGCTGTATGCCGCATCCAAGAAGTTCGCTGTTTACGAAGACCCTCGCATCGGCCAGGTGACGGCACTGCTGCCCGGCGCCAACTGCGGCGGTTGCGGCTTCCCGGGATGCAGCGGCATGGCCGACGCCCTGGTCAAGGGGGCCGACGCCGGCTCGCTGGAGGGGCTCAACTGCCCCGTGGGCGGCGCTCAGGTCATGTCGCAGGTGGCCGACCTGCTGGGGATGGCCATCGCGGGCGGAGAACCCAAGGTGGCCGTGGTCAGATGCGGGGGCACTTGCGCCCTGCGTCCGCGCACCACAGAGTACAGCGGACTGCGCACCTGCGCCGCCATGAGCAGCACCGGCATGGGCGAGACGGCCTGTGGATATGGCTGCCTGGGCTGCGGCGACTGCGTGGCCGCGTGCCAGTTTGACGCCATCCACATGAACCCCGAGACAGGACTGCCCGAGGTCGACGAGGACAAGTGTACAGCCTGCGGCGCCTGCGCCAAAGCTTGCCCGCGACACATCATCGAACTGCGCAAGAAGGGGCCCAAGGGACGGCGCGTCTACGTCTCTTGCGTCAACCACGACCGTGGCCCGGTGGCCATGAAGGCGTGCAAGGCTGCGTGCATCGGCTGCGGCAAGTGCGTCAAGGCGTGCGCCTTCGAGGCCATCACGCTGGAGGGCAACGTGTCCTACATCGACCCGGAGAAATGCCGCCTCTGCCGCAAGTGCGTCGAGGCCTGCCCCACCCACGCCATACATGCGGCCAACTTCCCTTCTAAACAGTCTAGCCCTTCTAGTCAATCTAGCCAATCTAGCCCGGCTAGCCAATCTACCCCCACCGAAGAAAGAAAGGAGGCACAAGCATGAAACTCAAGACATTCAGCATAGGAGGCGTACACCCCGACGAGAACAAACTGACCAACGACGCCGTGACACAGGTGGCGCCCCTGCCACAGCAGGCCATCTTCCCCCTGGCACAACACATCGGCGCACCGGCCAAACCCGTGGTGAAGAAGGGCGACACCGTCAAGGTGGGCACACTGCTGGCAGAGGCCGGAGGCTTTGTCTCGGCACCCATCCACTCAAGCGTCAGCGGCACCGTGCTCAAGATAGAAGACGTGGTCGACGCCACGGGCTACCGAAAGATGGCCGTCATCGTCAAGGTGGAGGGCGACGAGTGGGAGGAGAGCATCGACCGCTCGGAAACCCTCGAGACCATGGAGAGACATCCGGAACTGACTCCAGAGGAGATCGTCGAACGCATCAAGGCAGCCGGCATCACAGGCATGGGCGGCGCAGGCTTCCCCACGTTCATCAAGCTCTGCCCGCCGCCCACGGCCAAGGCCGAGTGCGTCATCATCAACGCCGTGGAGTGCGAACCCTACATCACCGCCGACTTCCGACTGATGATGGAACACGCCGACGAGATACTCGTGGGACTGCAACTGCTGATGCGCGCCGCCAAGGTGACGCGGGGCTACATCGGCATCGAAGACAACAAGCCCGAAGCCATCGCGCTGCTGGAACGGAAGAGTGCCGAGGCGTTTCGCGCCTCGGAATACACAGTGGAGGTGGTGCCCCTGGCCAAGAAATACCCGCAGGGCGGCGAAAAGCAACTGGTGGACGCCGTCACGGGACGACAAGTGCCGGCACCGCCCGCCATCCCCGTGAACGTGGGCGCCATCGTGCAGAACGTGGGGACGGCCTTCGCCGTCTACCAGGCTGTGATGAAACGCAAGCCTCTCTTCGAGCGCTACACCACCGTCACGGGCAAGAGGCTGCAGCACCCCGGCAACTACCTGGTGCGCATGGGCACGCCCTTCGGACAACTCATCGAACTCTGCGGCGGACTGCCCGAGGGCGACAACAAGGTGCTGGCGGGCGGACCCATGATGGGAAAGGCCTGCTTCTCGCTCGACGTACCCGTCACCAAGGGCACCAACTCCATCACCATCCTCACCGACGACGACGCCAGACGCAAGGAGGCAGAGCCGTGCATACGCTGCGCCAAGTGCGTCGCGGCCTGCCCCATGGGCCTTGAGCCCTTCCTGCTGGCCACCTGCTCGGCCAAGAAGATGTGGGAAAAGGTGGAGGCGGAGGACATCACCTCGTGCATAGAATGTGGCTCGTGCCAGTTCACCTGTCCGGCCCACCGACCCCTGCTCGACAACATACGCCAGGGAAAACAAACCGTCATGGGCATCATACGCGCCCGCAACGCCAAGAAATAAAGAACCATGGGAAACATCATCGTATCACTCTCACCCCACGCCCACGGTCGTGACACCGTGGAGCGCAACATGTATGGCGTCGTCATCGCCTTGGTTCCCGCCTTGCTGGTGTCGCTCGCCTTCTTCGGACTCGGCTCTGCCGTGGTGCTGCTCACGAGCGTGGCCAGCTGCGTCTTCTTCGAGTGGGCCATCAACCACTATATGCTCAAGAACCCGCGCAACACCATCCTCGACGGCTCTGCCGTGCTGACGGGACTGCTGCTGGGCTTCAACCTGCCGAGCAACCTGCCCGTCTGGATCGTCATCATTGGCGCCCTCATCGCCATCGGCGTGGGCAAGATGACATTTGGCGGACTGGGACAGAACATCTTCAACCCTGCACTGGTGGGACGCTGCTTCCTGCTGGTCAGCTTTCCCGCACAGATGACGTCGTGGCCCGTGGCAGGACAGTTGGGAGCCTACCTCGACGCCGAGACGGGCGCAACGCCGCTGGCCGTCATGAAAGAGGCCATCAAGACCGGCAACGCCTCAGTGCTGGAGCAACTGCCCTCCTCCGTGGACATGCTGATGGGCAACACAGGCGCGATGGGCGCAGGCACGATGGGAGAAATCTGCGCACTGGCCCTGCTGCTGGGACTGGCCTATATGCTGTGGAAGAAGATCATCACGTGGCATATCCCCTTGAGCATCATCGCCACCGTGTTTGTCCTGACCGGACTGCTGCACCTCGCGGCTCCCTACTACCCCGACCCCGTCAGCGAAATCCTTTCCGGAGGACTCATGCTGGGCGCCATCTTCATGGCCACCGACTACGTCACCTCGCCCATGACGGCCCGTGGGCAACTCGTCTACGGCGTCGCCATCGGAGTGCTGACCGTCGTCATACGCTATTGGGGCAGCTATCCCGAGGGCATGTCCTTTGCAATCCTCATCATGAACGGCTTCACACCGCTCATCAACACCTACGTCAAACCCAAGCGCTTCGGCGAAGTGCCCGAAAAGAAATAACACCATGAAGAAACTCGAATCGACAATCACCAACATGGTCTGCGTGCTGACGGGCGTGGCCGTCGTCGCAGGTGGCGCGCTGGCAGCCGTCAACCACGTCACCGAAGCGCCCATCGCCGAGCAGAAGGCCAAGACGCTGCAAGACGGCATCAAGAGCGTCATGGGCGGCGGAGAGGTGCAGATGGCCAACGTCGACACCGTCTGCCAGCAAGACAACAAAGGCAAGGACGTCACCTATATTATATATAATGTGAAGGACCAGGGCGGACAGTATCTCGGAGCAGCCGTGGAAAGCACCTCGGGAGGCTTCGGCGGAGACCTGAAAGTGCTGGTGGGATTCACGCCCGAAGGCGACATCCTGGGCTACACCCTGCTGGAGCACGCCGAGACTCCTGGTCTGGGAGCCAAGGCAGACAAGTGGTTCCAGAAGGGGGAAAAGGGCGACATCGTGGGCAAGAACCCCGCCAAGCCACTCGCCGTGAGCAAAGACGGCGGCGAGGTGGACGCCATCACAGCATCGACCATCACAAGCCGCGCCTTCCTGAGGGCCGTCAACAATGCCTACAACGCCTACAAGGATGGCCAGGTGGACGCACAGACAAGTGCGACAAGCCAGCATAAGCAATAGAAAGGAAACAACATGACATACCTACAAATCATCAAAAACGGCATCACCAAGGAGAACCCCACCTTCGTGCTGATGCTGGGCATGTGCCCCACGCTGGCCACCACCACGTCGGCCATCAACGGACTGGCCATGGGCCTCGCCACGATGTTCGTGCTGATATGCTCGAACGTGGTCATCACGCTCATCAAGAACCTGACGCCCGACAAGGTGCGCATCCCCGTGTTCATCGTCGTCATCGCATCGTTTGTCACACTGCTGCAGATGTTGATGCAGGCATACGTGCCCGGCATCTACGCCACGCTGGGTCTGTTCATACCCCTCATCGTGGTCAACTGCATCATCCTGGGACGCGCGGAGGCTTTCGCCGCCAAGAACAACGCCGCCGACAGCCTGATGGACGGAGTGGGCATCGGACTGGGCTTCACGCTCGGACTGACGCTGCTGGGCGTCTGCCGCGAACTGCTGGGGGCCGGCTCCGTCTTCGGATTCGTCCTCCTGCCCGAAACCTTGAACATGCTGATGTTCGTCCTGCCGCCGGGTGCCTTCATCACACTGGGCTTCCTCGTGGCCATCGTTAACAAAGTAAAGAAGGCATAACCATGGAATACCTACTCATATTCATCTCGGCGATCTTCGTCAACAACATCATCCTCTCGCAGTTTCTCGGCATCTGCCCCTTCCTCGGAGTGTCAAAGAAGATCGACACGTCGCTGGGCATGTCGGCTGCCGTGGCCTTCGTCATGACGCTGGCCACCATCGTCACCTGGTGTGTGCAGCGATTCTTGCTCGACCCCTTCGGACTGGGCTACCTGCAGACCATCGCTTTCATCCTGGTGATAGCCGCCCTCGTGCAGATGGTCGAGATAGTGCTGAAGAAGGTCTCTCCCGCGCTTTACCAGGCGCTGGGCATCTTCCTGCCCCTGATTACGACCAACTGCGCCGTGCTGGGCGTGGCCATCCTGGTCATACAGAAGGACTTCTCGCTGCTTGAGAGCGTGGTCTACGCCTTCTCCACCGCCATTGGCTTTGGCCTGGCGCTCACCGTCTTTGCGGGCATTCGCGAGCAGCAGGAGTTGGCCAACACGCCGAAAGCCATGAGCGGCACGGCCATCACGCTGGTCATCGCCGGCCTCTTGAGCCTCGCCTTCATGGGATTCTCTGGCGTGGACGGGGGCTTGCGCACCCTCTTTGGCCTCAACTGACGACTGGCAAGGCCCCTTGTCCGACCCCGGCAGAGGGGCTTGGCGGCCTTGGCCCACCCCCATCGTCCCCGACATTCAGCAACAACGGCGACGGCTGCAACCTCTGGAGGGGTTGCAGCCGTTGCCATATTCTTGACGGTATGCATTGTTGTGGAATGACCATTGAGGGACCTAAACACATGCCACTCAACATCCTTTTCGTCAAACTCTTCAGCATGACTGAACGAACTTGCGCAAATTCGTTCAACGGCACTGAACGATTTTGCGTGTTTTCACAGGACTTGCATTGCAAATCTCTCCTGCAAAAGGCGGAGATCAGTCCGCGTCGTGCTGCCCCAAACTATCCAGGCAGTCGATGGCCTGCTGCATGGTGAAGCCTCGCGACAGGGCGTAGCGCAACAGTTTGGCGCGCCGCTGGTAGGGCTCCTCGTCGCGAAGAGAGCGAAGCTTGGCCTGCAGCAGGGGACGCAACTGGTCTTGGTAGTCCTCCTCCGGCACTTCTGCCAAGACCTTGCGGCGTGTCTCCTCGCCGACGCCTTTGGCGCACAAGGCTTGGTTCACCTTCAGCCGTCCCCAGCGGTTGTACACCACCTTGTCGCGGACAAAGGCCCGTGCGTAGCGCTCGTCGTCCACGAAGCGTCGTTCGACGAGGTACTGCATCACGCGGGCTTGGGTCTCTTCGTCCACCTGCCACTGGCGCATCTTCTGCTGCATCTCCCCCTGGCTGTGTTCGCTCTTGGCGCACAGGGCCGTCAGCCGGCGCAAGACGTCGTCATAAGCTGGGTTCTTCTCCATGTCTGCTGCCGTGGTGGCCGCAAGGGTTGGTCCTCAACCCTTGTGGCGATTGGCCCGCTGCTCACGGTATTTGGCCTTCTGCTTGGCAGAGCCGCTCCCGTGGGCGCCGGTGATATACTGCTTCTTCTTGGCTTTGGTTTTCACCTTGCCCTCGTTCTCGTTCGGCTGGCGGGCACCCCGCCCGAAGTTGATGCCATGTTCGAGAATGTAGGCGAACTCTTCTTCCTTGGTCATTTGGCTCTGCGTTTAGTGATGGAACAGGCGGACGCCTGTGAAGGCCATGGCGATGCCATACTTGTCGCAGGTCTGGATGACGTGGTCGTCTCTTACCGAGCCTCCTGCCTGTGCGATGTACTGCACGCCGCTCTTGTGGGCCCGCTCGATGTTGTCGCCGAAGGGGAAGAAGGCGTCGCTGCCGAGGGCCACACCCTGGTTCTGGGCTATCCATTCGTGCTTGCGCTGCAGGGTGAGCGCCTGTGGCTGCCGTGTGAAGAACTGTTGCCATGCGCCGTCGCGCAGCACGTCGTCGTGTTCCTCTTCAGAGAGGTAGACGTCGATGGTGTTGTCGCGGTCGGCTCGCCTGATGTCTTCGCGGAAGGGCAGCGCCATCACCTCGGGCATCTGGCGCATCCACCACTGGTCGGCCTTCTGCCCGGCCAGCCGCGTGCAATGGATGCGGCTCTGCTGCCCGGCGCCAATGCCGATGGCTTGGCCGTCCTTGACATAGCATACCGAGTTTGACTGGGTGTATTTCAGGGTGATGAGGGCGATGATGAGGTCACGTCGCGCCTCGGGCGTGAAGGTCTTGTTCTGCGTGGGGATGTTCTCAAAGAGGGCGGGGTCGGACAGGTCGACCTCGTTGCGCCCTTGTTCGAAGGTGACGCCAAACACCTGCTTGCGCTCCACGGGGTGGGGCCTGTAGGCGGGGTCTATCTGGATGACGTTGTACGTCCCCTTGCGCTTCTGCCGCAAGATGGCCAGTGCTTCGTCGGTGTAGCCCGGAGCTATCACGCCGTCGCTCACCTCGCGCTTGATCAGGGTGGCCGTGGCTGCGTCGCAGACATCTGAGAGCGCCACGAAGTCGCCGTAGGAACTCATGCGGTCGGCTCCGCGCGCCCTGGCGTAGGCCGAGGCCAGAGGCGTGAGTTCCACGCCGCAGTCGTCGACGAAATACACTTTCTTCAGCGTGTCGCTCAAGGGCAGCCCCACGGCAGCGCCCGCAGGACTGACATGCTTGAACGACGCGGCAGCGGGCAGACCCGTGGCTTGCTTCAGTTCCTTCACCAGTTGCCACGAGTTGAGGGCGTCCAGAAAGTTGATATAGCCGGGACGACCGTTCAGCACCTCGAGCGGCAGTTGCTCGCCATTGGCCATGAAGATGCGCGACGGCTTTTGGTTGGGGTTGCAACCGTACTTCAGTTGTAGTTCTTCCATCTTGTGTGTGTTGGATTGGTTGGCTTTCAGAAAACTTGGTGCAAAGTTACCCATTTTCGTGGAGACGGCCAAAACAAAACGCGCACATTATGTGCAAGCGTGCGAAAAAGGGTAAGAGTTTTCTCAAATTCTGGAAATCCTGATCTCACATTTGCATGACTTTTTCATGGGAAAGGCACCTGTCGTTATTCAATCGAGTGGAAATGTCACACAAAAAACTGGAAGACTGAACCCCAAAAAAGCAGAAGGCCGCCACCAATTTGAGACTTTTTCCGTACCTTTGCCACCTGTTATCAACCCGTTCCATTTCTCACTTTCAACATGGCATTGAACATCATCTTTCTTCTGATTGGGCTGGCGACGGGAGCATTGGCGTGCTTCCTCGTGATGCGCGGACATGAAGCGGCAGCCTTGGCGGCCAAGACCGAACTGCTGGAAATGCAAAAACAAAGCCATGAACAGCAGTTGGCCACCTTGCGCGAGACCTACTCCGAGACGCTGGCCGCTGCCAACGAGCGGCTGCAAAAGACTGCCGCTGAACAACTGGCGGCCAAGCAAGAGACCCTGCAGAAGGCCAACCGACAGCAGATGCAGCAGATGCAGAACGACAACAGGGCGCAGGTGGAGGCGCTGCTGCAACCTCTGCGGGAGCAGATGGCCGATTTCAAGCGCTCGGTGGACGACAGCCGCGTCCAAACGCAGGTCAGCCAGTCGCGCATCCAGTCCACCTTTGAGAACACCATGAAGTTGTTCCAACAAGAACAGCAGCAGGCCGTGGCCACGCTTCGGCAACAGTCGGAGCGCATAGGCACCGATGCCGTCAATCTGGCCAAGGCACTGAGGGGCGAGAACAAGACCCAAGGCGACTGGGGGGAGATGGTGCTGGAAACGATGCTGGAGAACAGCGGACTGCGCAAGGGGGAGGAGTATTTCGTGCAGGAAGTGGTGCAGGCGGCAGAGGGCAATCTGCTTCGCCCCGATGTGGTGGTGCGTTTTCCCGAGGGTCGCTCGGTGGTCATCGACTCAAAGGTGTCGCTCTCGGCATACGCAGACGCCGTTGCCAGCGAAGACGAGGCAGAACGCCAACGCCTGCTGCGCGAACACGTGCGCAGCATGCAGCGACACGTCGACGAGTTGGCAGAGAAAAACTACGACCAGGCCGTCAGCGACGCCATCGGATTTGTCCTCATGTTCGTGCCCAACGAGAGCAGCTACATCGCCGCCATGCGCCAACAACCCGACCTGAGTCGCTACGCGTACAAGCGCCACATCATCATCATCTCGCCCAGCAACCTGCTGATGGCCCTGCAACTGGCCTACAACCTTTGGCAAAGCGACAAGCAGACGCGCAACGTGGAGAAGATAGTCAAGACGGCCAGCGACCTGTACGACAAGGTGGCGGGCTTCTCGGAGGCGTTCACCGACGTGGAGACACAAATCACGCGCCTCTCCGCAACTTTCGCCACGGCACGCGAACGACTCTACACCGGACGGGGCAACGTCATGCGACGCATGGAGATGCTGAAGCAACTGGGCGTCAGTTCCAAAAAACAAATCAAGGGGCTGGAGGACGGAGTTGAGGAGTAAGGAAAGGTGTCTTACATACAAACAACGGATTCCAACGGATGCCTGCCCGTAGAGAGGCTATCCGTTAAATCCGTTGAATCTGCTGTTAGTGGTATAATTAACTATCAACCGTGATGGTGTCCTTCAAGTCTCCCTTCGGATAGAAGGGCACCATGTTCTGCTTCATCCACTCGTTGGCCTTGACGGGCGACATCTTCCAACCGCTGTTGCAGGTGGAGACAATCTCCACCAGACTGGAGCCGCGTCCGTCCATCGAGGCTTGGAAAGCTTTCCTGATGGCCTTCTTGGCCTTGTTGATGCTGGCCACCGACTCGACAGACTGTCGCGTCACGTAGCACGTGCCCTCCAGCTGCGCCGCAATGTCGGCTATCTTGAGGGGATATCCGTGCAGTTTCGGGTCGCGGCCATAGGGACAAGTGCTGGTCTTTTGGCCGATGAGCGTCGTGGGCGCCATCTGTCCTCCCGTCATGCCGTAGATGGCGTTGTTGACAAAGATGATGACAATGTTCTCGCCTCTGTTCAAGGCGTGAATGGTCTCGCAGGTGCCGATGCAGGCCAGGTCGCCGTCTCCCTGATAGGTGAAGACCAAGCGGTCGGGCCAGCAGCGCTTGATGCCGGTGGCGATGGCGGGCGCACGACCGTGGGCCGCCTCCTGCCAGTCGATGTCGATGTAGTTGTATGCGAAGACGGCGCACCCCACCGGACTCACGCCTACGGCACGGTCGGACAGCCCCATCTCCTCGATGACCTCCGCCACGAGCTTGTGCACCACGCCGTGCGAACAACCTGGGCAGTAGTGCATGTTGGCGTCGTTCAGCAGTTCTGGCTTCTTGTAGACCAGATTCTCTTGCGATATGATGTCGTTGTTCATGTCTGTTCCTCCTCTACACATTAGTTGATAAGCTTTGTCCGCAGGGCCTCTACGATTTCCTCTGGTTCAGGCACGATGCCGCCGAGGCGTCCAAACTGCTCGACGGGCACCTTCCCCTCGACGCTCAGCCTCACGTCCTGCACCATCTGTCCGGCGTTGATTTCCGCCACAAGCAGGCCTCGCTTTCCTTCCGCCATGGAGGCTATCTCCTTGGTGGGGAAAGGCCACAGCGTGATGGGTCGGAAGAGTCCCACGCGGATGCCTTCCTCGCGCGCTATCTCGATGGCCTTCTCGGCAATGCGGGCGGCTGAACCGAATGCCACGATGACGTATTCGGCGTCGTCGCACCGCTGTGTCTCATAGCGCACCTCCTTCTCCCTGATTTCAGCATATTTCCGCTGCAGGTGCAGGTTGCGCGCCTCCATGGCTTCGGGCTTCAGTTCCAGCGAGGTGATGATGTTGGGGCGGCGCGTCTTGGGCCGTCCCGTCGAAGCCCACGGACACTGCGCTATCACCTCCTCGTCGGTGCGGCGGGGCTTGAGCGGTGGCAAGACCACCTTCTCCATCATCTGTCCGATGACGCCGTCGCTCAAGATCATGGCCGGATTTCTGTATCTGAAGGCCAGTTCAAAGGCCAAGTCCACGAAGTCAGCCATCTCCTGCACCGACGCGGGCGCCAGCACGATGACCTGATAGTCGCCGTTGCCGCCTCCGCGCGTGGCCTGGAAATAGTCGCCCTGCGACGGCTGTATGGTGCCCAAGCCGGGGCCGCCTCGCTGCACGTTGACGAACACGCCGGGCAGTTCTGCGCCCGCCATGTAGGTGATGCCCTCTTGCATCAGTGCGACGCCGGGGCTTGACGACGAGGTCATGGCTTTCTTCCCGGCCCCTGCTGCGCCGTAGACCATGTAGATGCTGGCCAGTTCGCTCTCGGCCTGCACCACCTGCATCCCTGTGGTCTCCCACGGCTTCAGTTCTGCCAGGGTCTCAATCACTTCGCTCTGTGGCGTGATGGGGTAGCCGAAATACCCGTCCACACCGCATCGGATGGCAGCATGGGCGATGGCCTCGTTGCCTTTCATCAGTACGACTTCTCTCTCTTCCATAGTTTCTATCCCTCCATTTTCTTTCTATACACAGTGATGCAACCGTCAGGACAGACGATGCCGCACGAGGCGCATCCCACACAAGCCTCCCCGCGCACGGCCTCGACGTACGGATAGCCATGCACATTCACCTTGCCTGACAGCGCAATCACGTCTTGTGGGCAGGCCTCCACACACAACACGCAGCCCTTGCATCGGGTGGTGTCGATGACGATTGCTCCTTTCATCTTAGCCATAATGGTAAGTGTTATGATAGTGTTGTTGTTGTTGTTGACAGATTCTGTCCGCCCGTTCAAGGGTTGTACAGGTCTTTATTGTAGTAGTTCAGGATGTCCATCAGCATCTGCCTCGCCTCCACTGCGGGGCTGTTCGGGTCTTCGGCAATGGCTTCGGCGTATGCGTTGATGGCCTCGTGCCATAGTCCCTGCTTTCGCAAGGCGTTGCCCTGCAGGTAGAGTTGTTGGGCGCTCATTGGTAGTATTCGTGCTTGCCGGCTGCGAGCGTGTTCTTCATCAGCGAGCAAATGGTCATGGGTCCGACGCCTCCGGGCACGGGCGTGATGTAGGAACACATCTGCGCCACCTCTCCGAACTTGACGTCGCCCGTCAGTCGGAACCCGCTCTTGCGCGATGCGTCGGGCACGCGTGTGGTGCCCACGTCGATGACGACGGCCCCGGGCTTCACCATGTCTGCGGTGACAAACTCCGGGCTTCCGATGGCGGCGATGAGGATGTCCGCCTGTCGGCACTCCTCCTTGAGCGTCTTCGAGCGCGAGTGGCACACGGTGACGGTGGCGTCGCCCCACTGTTTCTGCATCATCAACTGCGCCATGGGCTTGCCCACGATGTTCGAGCGGCCCAGTATGACGCATTTCTTGCCGCTGGTTTCTATGTGGTATCGCTGGAGCAGTGTGAGTATGCCGAGCGGTGTGGCCGAGATGAAGCACGGCAGTCCGATGGCCATGCGCCCCACGTTGATGGGGTGGAAGCCGTCGACGTCCTTTCTGTAGTCGATGGCCTCAATCACCTTCTGTTCGTCGATATGGCGGGGCAGGGGCAACTGGACGATAAATCCGTCCACGTCGTCGTCGCGATTGAGGCGATCGACGCACTCCAGCAGTTCCTGTTCGGTCACGTCGTCTTCAAAGCGCAGCAGTGTCGACTTGAATCCGCAGGCCTCACAGGCCAGCACTTTGTTCTTCACGTAGGTCTCCGAGCCTCCGTCGTGTCCCACCAGCACTGCGGCCAGGTGTGGCCGTTTTCCGCCGTTGGCCACGATTTGGCTCACCTCCTGTGCTATCTCGGCCTTGATGGCGTTGGCCGTCTGCTTTCCGTCTATCAGTGTCATGTTGGTCTTAGGCGTCAATGTTGGCGTATGTGGCGTTCTTCTCGATGAATTCCCTGCGCGGCTCCACGTCGTCTCCCATCAGCATGGAGAAGATTTCGTCTGCCTCTGCTGCGTTTTCTATCGTCACCTGCTTGAGCAGTCGGTTCTCGGGGTTCATGGTGGTTTCCCACAACTGTTCGGGGTTCATTTCGCCCAAGCCTTTGTATCGCTGTGTGTGTATGCCGTTCTTTCCGTCTTCCGCCCCGTTGCCCCACTTGTCGAGGAAGCTCTGCCGCTGCTGTTCGGTGTAGCAGTACTCCTTCGCCTTGTTCTTGTAGGTGCAGAGGTAGAGCGGTGGCGTGGCGATGTAGAGGTGTCCTTCCTGTATGATGCGCGGCATGAAGCGGTAGAAGAGTGTCATGATGAGCGTGTCGATGTGCGAGCCATCGACGTCGGCGTCGGTCATGATGATGATTTTGTCATAGCGCAGTTTGTCGATGTTGGCCTCGCGGTCGCCTTCGCCGTCCACTCCGAATCGGACGCCTATGGACTGTATGATGTTCATCACCGACTCGGCTTCGAACACGCGGTGCCACTGGACCTTCTCCACGTTGAGTATCTTTCCTCTCAGGGGGAGTATGGCTTGTGTGTGGCGGTCGCGTCCCTGCTTGGCAGAGCCGCCTGCGGAGTCGCCCTCGACGAGGAATATCTCACATTTCTTCGGGTCGCGGTTGGAGCAGTCGGCCAGTTTTCCCGGGAGTCCGCCACCCCCCATGGGGTTCTTTCGCTGTACGCTCTCTCGTGCCTTGCGTGCTGCGATGCGCGCCGTTGCGGCCAGCACCACCTTGTCGCAGATGAGTTTGGCCTCTTTGGGGTGTTCCTCGAGGTAGTTGGACAGGGCCTCTCCCACGGCCTGCTGCACGGCTCCTGTCACTTCGGAGTTGCCCAGTTTGGTCTTGGTCTGCCCCTCGAACTGCGGTTCTGCCACCTTGATGCTGATGACGGCTGTGAGTCCCTCGCGGAAGTCCTCTCCCGCCACCTCGATTTTTGCCTTCTCTATCTGCTTTGAGATTTGCGGATCGGCGTCGGCGTATTTCTTCAGTGTGCGCGTGAGGGCCATTCGGAAGCCCACGAGGTGTGTGCCTCCCTCGATGGTGTTGATGTTGTTGACGTATGAGTGGATGTTCTCCGAGTAGTCGGTGTTGTACATGACAGCCACCTCGATGGGTGTTCCCTGCTTCTCGGTCTTCAGGTAGATGACGTCGTCGAAGAGGTGGGTGCGGTGCCGGTCGACGTATCTGACGAACTCCTTGAGCCCCTCTCGTGCGTGGAACACCTCTTGCCTTGTGTTGCCCTCTTCGTCTGGCCGCAGGTCAGTGAGGGTGATGGTGATGCCGGCGTTGAGGAAGGCCAGCTCGCGCATACGGTTGGCTATGATTTCATACTTGTACTCTGTGGTGGTGAAGATGGTGGGGTCTGGCCAGAATTGCTGTCGGGTACCTCTCAGTTCGGTGTCGCCCACCACCCTGACGGGGTATAGTGGCTTTCCCTTCTCATACTCCTGCTGGTAGATGTGTCCGTCGCGGAAGACCTGCGACATCATGTGCGTGGAGAGGGCATTGACGCACGAGACGCCCACGCCGTGGAGTCCTCCTGACACCTTGTAGGAGCCCTTGTCAAACTTTCCGCCGGCGTGGAGGACGGTCATCACGACTTCGAGTGCCGACTTGTGCATCTTCTCGTGTTCGTCGACGGGTATTCCTCGTCCGTTGTCCTGCACGGTGATGGAGTTGTCCTGGTTGATGGTCACCTCGATGTGTGTGCAGAATCCTGCCATGGCCTCGTCGATGGAGTTGTCCACCGTCTCGTTGACGAGGTGGTGGAGTCCCTTCTCCGAGATGTCTCCTATGTACATGGCTGGCCTTTTGCGTACTGCTTCCAGGCCTTCCAGCACTTGTATGTTGCTCGCCGAGTAGTCTTCTGCGGCAGTCTGCTGCTCCAACAGCTCGTCTTTCTGTTCTTCTTCGTTCATTATGGTGTTTTGGTTTTCGTTGTGGGTAGGTGGTCAGAGTGGTCTGAATATATCGGAGTAGTCTGAGTTGTCGGAGTCATCAGAATCGTCTGAGTCATCAGAACAGGGTGCTTACTCCATGTCGTTGGCGTCGGTGGACTTCTTCGACGATGCGGCTTTCTTGATGGTGCGCTTGCGCACGGTTTTCTTGTCAGCCTCCTGCACGGGTGTCTCCACCTTGACGCCGGCCAGTTCGGGGTCGATGAGGATGCGTCCGCAGTATTCGCAGACGATGATCTTCTTGTGCATGCGGATGTCCATCTGTCGCTGGGGCGGGATTTTGTTGAAGCATCCGCCGCAGGCATCGCGCTGTACGTAGACGATGCCCAGTCCGTTGCGTGCGCCCTTGCGTATGCGCTTGAAGGAGGTGAGCAGCCTCGGCTCGATCTTCAGTTCCAGTTGGTGGGCCTTTTCCTTCAGTCGGTCTTCTTCGGCTCGTGTCTCCTCCATGATCTCGTCCAGTTCGGCTCGCTTCAGGTCGAGGTCTTGACGCCGTTCCTCAATGAGCACCTGGCTGCGCTTCAGTTCTTCGTTCTTCTCCGCGATGGTGATTTGCGCCTCGCGTATCTTCTTCTGGCAGAGTTCTATTTCGAGGGTTTGATACTCTATCTCCTTCGACAGCGTGTCATACTCTCGGTTGTTCTTCACCTGCTCCAGTTGTTGCTTGTATCGCTCCACGCTGGCCTGCGCCTCTGCGATTTCTCCTTTGCGCTGTGCGACGGCTGTCTCCAGTTCCTTCACGTCGTTGCGTATGTTCTCGATGCGTGTGTTCAGTCCCTCGGTCTCGTCCTCAAGGTCTTGCACCTCCAGGGGCAGTTCGCCGCGCAGTGCTCGCTGCTGGTCTATCTGCGTGAGGGCCGTCTGTAACTGGAAGAGGGTCTTCAGCCTCTCCTCCACGGGCATTTCTGCCGGGTCTTTTCTTGTTGACATATCTTCTTATAGGTATTTGATTGGATTCGTGTTGGTCTCTGCCACGCAGGTCTTGAGTTCGGGCAGTCGGCTGGCGAGCATCTCCTGCAGCAGTTGTATGGTGTACTGTTCGCTCTGGTAGTGTCCGATGACGCATATCTGCAGCGCCTGTTCGTAGCCGAAATACTGGTGGTAGTGCATCTCGCCCGTGACGAATGCGTCTGCGCCCTGGGCGAGGGCGTCTGGCAGGAGAAAGTCGCCCGCCCCTCCGCAGAGGGCGACGTTCTCCACGGGCCTTCCGAGCAACTCGTTGCACAGGGCGCACTCCACGCCGAAGGCCCGTTTCACCTTGTCGACAAAGTCGCGCGCGGCCATGGGCTGCTCCAGCCGCCCCACCACGCCGGCGGCCCCCACCACGTCGGCGGCGTGCCGCTGGGGGCCGAAGGGCCTACACCCCATCAAGCCCAGGCGGCGCGCCATCATCCAGTTGACGCCGCCCGGGGCGTTGTCCAGATTGGTGTGCATCGAGACGACTGCCACGTTGTGGCGCACGGCGCTCATCACGGCGCGTCCCACGGGGTCGCCCTGCGTGAGGCGCTTCAGCCCACGGAAGAGCAGCGGGTGGTGGCTGACCACCAGGTTGCAGCCGCGCCTGACGGCCTCGTCCACCACCTGTTCGGTCACGTCCAGACACAACAACGCCCCTGAGACGTCCTCGCCCTCTGTCAGTCCCACTTGCAGGCCGGCATTGTCCCAGTCTTCCTGCAGGGGCAGGGGAGCGAAATGTTCAAGGGCATCCGTCACTTGAGAGAGTGTCACGCTCATTCCTTTGATGTCTTGATTGGGTTGCAAAGGTACGGCTTTTTCTCCGCTTTCCCAAATCTTTTACTTTTTTTTTCAATTCGCTCGGCAAGAGGCTGCGGCCAAGGGCGTTTGCGACCATCTGTGCCTGGCTTTCGGCTCGCCTACGCGGCTGTCCTCGGCAACTGGTTTGCAATGAGTGGGTTGCAGACGCCCGCACTCCCTACGCCGCGCAGCGTGAAAAATTTTTCTAGAAAAATTTCTCCAACTGCAGGACTTTTGCAACGCAACTGTGGGACTTTTGGAGAAATTTTTCTAGAAAAATTTTCCGCCGTGTGCATGGGCGCATGCGAAACTGCCGCCGACGGGCCACACACGAGCCTGCTGGCCGGGGACGGGTGAAGGTGGCAAACGAGGCTGCCAGTCGGCGTGACGTTGCAAAATTGTCGCCTTTTGTTTGGCGGCATGGAAATATTTGTCTACTTTTGCGGACAGATTGAAACCAAACAAACCAGAAAAACAAGTCTACTTATGAAGAAGAAAATCCAGTTCAGTCTCGTCTACCGCGACATGTGGCAGAGTTCGGGCAAGTTCCAGCCCCGCAAAGACCAGTTGGAGCGCGTCGCTCCCGCCATCATCGACATGGGGTGCTTCAGCCGTGTGGAGACCAACGGCGGGGCCTTCGAGCAGGTGAACCTGATGGCCGGCGAGAACCCCAACCCCGCCGTGCGCGCCTTCTGCAAGCCCTTCAACGAAGTGGGCATCAAGACCCACATGCTGGACCGAGGGCTGAACGCACTGCGCATGTACCCCGTGCCCGACGACGTGCGCGAACTGATGTACAAGGTGAAGCACGCCCAGGGAGTGGACATACCGCGCATCTTCTGCGGGCTCAACGACACGCGCAACATCATCCCCTCCATCCGTTGGGCCAAGGCTGCGGGCATGACGCCGCAGGCCACGCTCTGCATCACCACCTCGCCCGTGCATACGGTGGAATACTACAGCGCCATCGCTGACGAGGTCATCAACGCCGGGGCGGAGGAAATCTGCCTGAAGGACATGGCAGGCATCGGACAACCCGCCATGCTGGGCGCGCTGACCAAGGCCATCAAGACGAAGCACCCCGACATACTGATACAATACCACGGGCACTCGGGGCCAGGACTCAGCATGGCCTCCATCCTGGAGGTCTGCAACAACGGAGCCGACATCATCGACACCGCCATCGAACCTCTCTCCTGGGGAAAAGTCCACCCGGACATCATCTCCGTGCAGTCGATGCTGAAGAACGAGGGCTTCGAGGTGGCCGACATCAACATGAACGCCTACATGCAGGCCCGCACGCTGACGCAGGAGTTCATCGACGAGTGGCTGGGCTACTTCATCAACCCCGCCAACAAGCACATGTCCAGCCTGCTGCTGGGATGCGGACTGCCCGGAGGCATGATGGGCTCGATGATGGCCGACCTGGGAGGCATACAGACCATGATCAACAAACTGCGCGAGAAGAAGGGCGAACCCACCCTCACCATGGACGACATGCTGGTCAGGCTGTTCAACGAGGTGGAGTATGTATGGCCACGCGTGGGCTACCCCCCACTGGTCACGCCCTTCTCGCAGTACACGAAGAACATCGCCCTGATGAACCTGCTCACGATGGAGCAGGGCAAGGGTCGCTTCGTTATGATGGACGACGCCATGTGGGGCATGATATTGGGAAAGAGCGGCAAGATACCCGGACAGGTGGCGCCCGAACTGGTGGAACTGGCCAAGCAGCAGAAGCGCGAGTTCACCGACGTCGACCCGCACACCCTGCTCAAGAACGCGCTGCCCGACTTCATCAAGGAGATGGAAGAAAACGGATGGGAGCGCGGACAAGACGACGAGGAACTGTTCGAGCTGGCCATGCACCCCGAGCAATACCG
>Ga0310697_10001557_pt1 | contig 26432 bp, 17 predicted proteins | sample 172DNAGHGlowgp2_FD_203883 | JGI IMG/M metagenome (GOLD analysis project Ga0310697, IMG submission 203883) | Sheep rumen microbial communities from Palmerston North, Manawatu-Wanganui, New Zealand - 1728 DNA GHGlow gp2 (v2) (version 2) | ecosystem: Host-associated > Mammals > Digestive system >...
CGTCCTGCTGTGCCAGTTCCTGATGTCGAAGACGTTGATGTTCTCGTCTTCGGTCTTTGCTTGCGTAGCGTCGCCGGCCTCGTTGTCGTTTCTGTCGCCATCCGTGCCACTGTCGTCTAAGGCGGGATAAGGCTCGTCGTCTCGCTCGTAGAGTATGTGGGCAATCTTTTCCCAGACGGCGGCAGGCGTGTTGTCGTGATGGGAGCCGAAGACAATCTCCCGCTCGCCGAGCGGCGTGTCCTCGTCTTGCGCAATGCTTGCCATCTGAGTAAGCCAGTAGACGCAGTCCTTGTGGCCTGTCAGGGCTCCCCGATGGAGGAAGGGGTACATGTCTGACGACCGTGGGCCATAGAAGTCCATCTCGCCTGCATTGGCTTTTCGTGCCAGGCTGAAACAGGCGTCGCCGTTGCCCTGCCAGGCCGCCTGCTCCAAAAGCACACGAGCCTCGTGGCAGAGCTGCTGGCGGCGGTCGGCATCCGGTTCGTTCTCGGCCTCGGCGATCAGATCGTCCGACCTGTTGCTGAGGAAGAATGGCACGTGGCAAGCCACAGCCTCGGCCTGCAGACGGGCTTTCTCCTCCTGACGGTCGTCACACTCGTTGCCTTCGCTGTCGACGAAGAGCGCAATGTGAAGCGATAGGTAGCCATTGACGGTATCGCCCCGGCGGATGGCTTTCCGGGCATAGCGCTCAGCATACTCAGGACGGGAGAGCGAGTAGGAACAGTCGCTCAGCAGGCTCAGCAGGCGCGGGTCGCACTGCTCTTCGCCGCCTTCCTCACGGATGAGCCGCTGCGTGAGGCGCAAAGCCTCCTGGGCGTTGACGGGCGTGTCGTCCCATCCGTAGAGCAGGGGCTTGATCTGCCTGTAAGTCACTCCCTTCGAGCCGTTATCCGCTAAGCAGCGCTTCAAATAGTCCTGTGCTTTCTGACTGTCACGCACTCCCTGGGCGTTCAGACCGTTGTCCCACAGCCAGTAGAGCGCATGCCATGCATCGGCATAACCTGCCTCGCCGGCCAGTTCCAGCTGCTCCATGAACGCGTCAAACTCCGACAGTCGGCTGGTGTTGAAGGTGGCCCAGTAGCCGTAGATATAGCAGGCGGTGGGCTGCTTGCGGGCGGCATCCTGACGGAGCCGTTCAATCTGGTCGGGGCGCAGGCGGCAGGCGGCAAAGATCATGCTGCCAAAGATGTTCAGCAGGCGCTTATGCTCGTCGAACGATGGCATCTGCGGGGTATAGAGCAGGTCGAAGGCATCGGTCCACCGCTGTTGGGCTATCAGTTCGCGAGCCGCTTCACAACGCTCGCTGACCTCGTCCTCGTCATCAGGATTGATGGGCGCGGGCAACACGTCGGGCTTAGGCGGGATGAGGGCATCGACAGACTCCTTGAGGAAGCCGTTGCGCATTAAGCCATAGAAAGTCTTGTGGCGAACGGCTGTGCCGTCGTCCTGAATGCCGATGGCGTTCCAGTTTTTGTCCCAGCCCGGTGCCTCTTCAGTCCGTTCACAGAAAAGGTAAGGCTCTTCACAATCATCCTCGTTTTGCGCGGCCATGCAAGCCCCCATCTTTTCCACAGAGGCGGGGATGAAGAGCGACTTCAGCTGCTCATTGAAGGCGAAACAGTTGTCGCCGATGCTGCGTATGCCGTCGGCCAGCCACACGTCGTGGAGCGATGAGCAGCTGGCAAAGGCTCCTTCGCCGATGTCGGCAGGGCCAAGGATGGTGACATCTTCCAACCGTTCGCAGTTCAGGAAGGCATGCTTACCGATACGGGTGACGCTTGGGGGGATGACGACGCTCACCAGCTTGTCCTGTCCTGTAAGGAAGGTGCCGGGCTTGACGAAACAGCTGTCGGCAATTTCGGTGATGCCATCGGGAATCACAACGTGGGAATCGCCCACGGTACAGCGTCTCAGTACGGTGCCTTTGATGTCGAAGAACGTTTCTCCTTTGGCCTCGTCTGCCGGTTCCTCGTCGGTATTGCCGGTCTCCCCGTCTGCTTCGCCGCAGTCTTCTTCCGTATGTTCCTCTCCATAGTCGCAAGGCCAGTCGAGACCTTGCGCCTCGTAGACCTTCTGTGCCAGACGCTTCCAGTCGTTGGCGGGCATGTAGTCAGTCACGGTGCCGTCTACGAGGAACTTCAATTGCTCGTTGTAGGCTTCCTCATCGGTGTCTTCTGCCCACGCCATCATATAATATAAATTGTAGAAGCAGCTGGGTTCACCCGACATGGCACCCCGGTGATACCACTTCCAGACGGCCTGCCAGTCGCGTTCATATCCGTACTTGCTCTCAGAGATGGTGCTGGCCAGCAGCAGACAGGCTTGCTTGTTGCCTAACTGTGCTGCCCGTTCCATGCGATTGTGGATGTCGGCATAGTATTGTTCCCGTTGCTCGTCGGTGGTGCGCTCGTCGTCGCAGTGGTCCATCAGGTAGCAGGCGGCATTGAGCAACGTGTTGGGGTCTTCCTTGTTGCTGCCCTCATGATACAGGGGCAACAGGCGCTCCCAGTCGACAGCCTCCTCGCCTTTCTCGTTATGCGTGTAGATATGGAACAAGTCTGCATAGCCACGATTGATCAGTCCGCCCTCAACGGCCTTGCGGGCACACTTCTCTGCCGCCCAGAACTGGCCTGTTGCGATGTAGGCTTCGGCCAGCAGATGCCAGAGCAGGGGATCATGACGATCTGGTCCTTCGTCGTCTGCTTCAGGGAAAGCCTCGTCTTTCGGATCGTTGCTGAGGTCGAGCAGGTCGCGAAGTACCGAAATGATGTGCATGGGATCGGGTTCTACTTCTTCGGTGCCGAACAGTTCGCATTCCACCTTGTTGGCAAAGGCTTTCGGGCTATGCTTCGCTTCGGCCTCCTTGGTATATTTGAGAGCCAGCTCTTCGTCCTTGACGCCAGCTTCGCCCGACAGCCACAGGTTTCGCAGGAACCAGGCGGCATCGCCAATGCCACAGTCGGCAGCCCACCGCATCATCTTGGCGATGGTGGGTGTCTCTGTCCAGCGGATGCGGTTGGAGTAGAGCCAGTAGGCATAAAGATACTGTGGCAGCGGCTGCATGCTGGTGGTGGCATCATGGAGCAGCTGTGCCACCTGGTCGTCGCGCAGTTCGCAGATGGCCGACTCCTCATAGCATAGCCGCAGCATCAGCGGTTGCAGACGGTTGTCCCAAATAGAAGGTTTATAGACTGTGTCGAAGAAGTCGGCTATGCGTCGTTCTCCGAACAGTCTGGGACCAAACTTAAAGGCGGCCTCTATGCGTTGCTCTTTCTCGTATTCCATGTTGTTTCGGTTAGTATGTTAGTGTGTGAAAGGTATTGCTCAGGTTGAATGGATGGTCGTCGGGGCTATTTCCCGATCAGCGTGAGTATCTCCTTGGCATCCTCGTCTCCGTCGGCAGCCTCTTTCTTCAGCTCGTCCAAGATTTCCTTGCCGTCTTTCTCATTGCTGACAGCACGTTTCAGCCATTTCTTGGCCTTCGCCTTGTCGGCCTTGGTGCCTTTTCCTTTCAGGAAGGCTTTGCCTACGGCAAATTCGGCTTCTGCATTCTCCTGCTCGGCTGCCTTGAGGAACAGTTCGAAGGCTTTCTTCCGGTCTTTGTCCACACCGTCGCCGTCTTTGTAGCATTTGCCTAATGCCAGTTGGCCTTTGGCATAGCCTTGGTCGGCCGACTTCTGATACCATTGGAAGGCCAGCTTCTCGTTTTCGGCCGTGCCGCGTCCTTTCTCGTAGCAGCGTCCTAAGCGGTACTGCGCTTTTTTGTGTCCTTTCTCTGCGGCGGCCTTCAGTTTGGGGAAGGCGGCAGCATAGTTCTTCTCGTCGTAGAGTTTCTTGCCTTGCTCATAGAGCGTCGAGGCATTCTGTGCTGTCATTGAGACACAGAAGGAAATCAGCAGGAATAAAACAAATCTTCTCATAGTTGTAGTTTTTGACTGAAATTGTTTTTAAATGGAAAGAAATTAGAATAATAAGAATAATTGCCAGCGTCAGAGACGTGTATGATCATGCTCCCACTATTCTTATTATCCTAATTTCTTACAATCAGGATCTTTTCAATCCTTCTTTAGAATTGTTTGCGGAGGTCTTTCACGCGGACAGCTTTCTTCTCATCGCTGGCACCGAGCGAGCCCTTCTTCACGAAGTTCACCTTCGGCGTGACGAGAATCTCGTCTTTCAGCTGGTGGGTAATCTCCTTGTTCAGGGCTACGAGTGAGGGATAGTCGTCGGAGGTCAGGTCGGAGAGCTCGACGTCGATGTGCATGAAGTCGCCCTTCTCCTCGCTTATCAGCGTGATGAGGAAGTCGGAAGAGAGCTGCGGGAACTTCATCAGAATCTTCTCAATCTGGATGGGGAAGATGTTCACGCCCTTCAGGATGATCATGTCGTCGCTGCGGCCTTGCAGACGTGCCAGACGCTTGTGGGTGCGGCCGCAGGGGCAGTCGCCAGAGAGGATGCGGGTGAGGTCGCGGGTGCGGTAGCGCAGCAGCGGCATACCTTCGCGGTTGATGGTGGTGAGCACGAGCTCGCCTAACTCGCCGTCGGGCAGCGGTTCGAGCGTCACAGGATCGATGATTTCGACGATGAAGTAGTCTTCCCAGATGTGCAGGCCGTTCTGTTCAGGGCACTCGAAGGCCACGCCGGGTCCCATCATCTCTGAGATGCCATACGAGTTGTATGCCTTCACGCCCAGGTTCTCCTCAATGCGCTGGCGCTGCTCTTCGCTGTGAGGCTCGGCACCGATGCAGAGTACACGCAGCTTCGTGTCCTTACGGGGATCAACGCCCTCAGCCTTCATCACTTCATATACACGGGAGGCGTAGGAGGGAATAGCGTGGAGCACAGTCGTGCCGAAGTCTTTGATGAACTTGATCTGGCGCAGCGTGTTACCGGCAGCGGCGGGAACGGTGAGCATGCCCACCTTTTCGGCACCATATTGGAAGCCCAGGCCGGCGGTGAACATACCGTAGCCAGCCGAGTTCTGGAATACATCGTCTGGACGGCTTCCCACCATCCACAGACAGCGGGCCACGGCGGTAGCCCATTCCTCGAGGTCTTTCTGCGTATGCAGCACGACGGTAGGATTACCCGTGGTACCACTCGACGAGTGCAGTCGCGTACACTTCTCTAAGGGTACGGCTGCGAGACCGAACGGATAGTTCTCGCGCAAGTCTTCTTTTGTGGTGAAAGGCAGTTTCCGCACGTCGTCGAGCGTCTTGATGTCGTCGGGCGTGATGCCTAATTCAGCAAAGCGGCGTTTGTAGAAGTCCACGTTGTTGTAGCAGTTGTTTACCGTGTTCTTCAGCCGTTCCAGCTGTAACTTCTCCAGTGCCTCACGAGGCATGGTTTCCAGTTCAGGATTAAAGTAATTCGTGTTGTTGCTCATTTTATTTTAGTGTCTATTTGTAACCTTTATAGCTTATAATGCGGCACAAAGATACGAATAATTATTAAAATAACAGCAAAACATCAGAAATATTTACATTATCTTTTTCCTGTTCCGTTGCAGGAGCGGCATCGCCCCGTATGGTTGCAACTCGTACATAAGTGCTGTCCGCTGCCGATGCCTATTGCTGTAAAATATCCTCTGCCATTGCATGTTCTGCATTTGCCTGACCCGTTACACACGCCGCACATCCTGCTGGTGGAACTCGAACTACGACGTGAAGGACTGTTTTTTGTGGACGAGCTATTATCGTTGAGTTCGTTTAACCCATCCAACAATATCTGAGCCTTTTTTTGTTGCAATTCGAGATAAGCCTCCTTCGTGTATTTGGGATTCTCAGTAGCATTTGCTGAAACGATCGTTCCATGGTCGTTCTTCATCTCAAGATATGTTCTGTTATTGCTATTATAATAAGTCCCTTCTCCATGCATCTTACCGTCTTTCCACATGCCTACATACCATGAACCGTCTGGATATTCGGTGAGGCATAATCCGGAAATGCGGCCATTCTCGAAACCACAATGGATTTTTATTCCGTCGGCATCTTCTATAACTCCGTCTATCGGAACCCCATTCAATGTGCGTCCGTGGAAGACGCTCCCATCCTTGTTCCTCACGGTTTCTGTCTTGGGCGCGGTGTAGTAAGAGTTCTCCACGGAGAAACCGCTGTTTTTTACAGCATCGCGCGACTGCTGGTAGGGGTTGGTTTGTTGTGATTGCAAGCGGTTCGTCGATTGCCTACTGCCATCCAAAAGTCCATACTGGCTCATAGAACCAGCCTTGAGGGATGACCTGCGGGAAGTCTGTGCCTGGGCACCTGTCCATATACACATCATGAGTGCAGTTAAACATAATAGCTTTTTCATAAAGTTATTATTTAGTTAATATCAAGTTTGTTCTTCTGGTATGGTATTACTCCATGCCAATCGTTCGGTTGGTGTTTTGCGTTCTCGGCAGCAAAGATAATACTTTTTCTCAGATTTACGCCAGAAACCAGAAATCTTTTTGCTATGACGAAGCTAATTTTTCCGTTTTTGATAGCGCAGGGAATTTAGAACAATAGCTCTTTTTTGACATTTGCTTATTTGCTCAAAATGGCTTTGACCACTATGACCGCATAAAACAGTCTGAATTAGCTTCTAATTCAGTACGAATTACAACACAATTCGGCCCGAATTAAGAGCTAATTCAGGCCGAGTTATAAATGGTTGATAGTCAGACAGTTATACTACAGCTTAACGCTGACTTTCTTTCCTTGGTAGCTGACCTTCCGAGACTGTCCGTCGGGGGTGACGACCGTGAACGTGCGGCTTTGCAGCATGCCGCTGAACTGTCCGCGACGCTGACCGATGGTCAGGGTGCGCTGGCGGTCGTTCCATTTCAGTTCTATCTCCGTGTAGGCTCCCTGCTCATAGCGGTAGTTGTTGCCTTCGTCTTCATAGAGCGTGAACGTCCCGTCGGCACCGGGATAGACGCGCAGTTCCAGTTCGTCCCAGGGCTTTTCGGTCGTGTACTGCACGTCGGGGCCGATGGGCACGATGCTGCCAGCCCGCACGAAGAGCGGGATTGTTTTGAGTGTTGTGGGCAGCGTGATGGCTTGTCCGCCGTCGTAAGCCTTACCCGTAAAGAAGTTATACCAGCGTGTTCCTTGGGGCAGATAGACCGATGTGCTCTTCTCGGCCAGGAAGTTGATGCCGGTTGCCATGGGCTCTCCGTTGTCCTTCTTCGCGTCCCATCCCGTCATGGGGTCGGTCTTCACAATCTTCTCCTGTGTGTACTGAGCCTTCACTACGGGAGCCACGAGCAGTTCTCGGCCGAACATGTATTCGTTTGTGAGACCGACAGCCTTCGGGTCATGTGCAAAGTCCATCATCAGGGCGCGCATGAACGTGCCGCGGCGGTGGGTGACATCCCAGGAGGTGCTGTAGATATAGGGCAGCAGCCGGTAGCGCAGACGGATGGCTTCGGTCAGCGCGTCATAGACAGGCTCACCCTGTTTGCCGAAGTAGTAGACCTCGCGGTAGGTCTCCGTGCCGTGAGAGCGCATCATGGGGCAGAAGGCTCCAAACTGCATCCAGCGCACATAGAGCTCCTGGAACTGAGGATTGCGGCATCCCGACGTGGCATCGCCATAGCGGGCGTTGTAAGAACCGGAGAAGAATCCGCCGATGTCGCTGTTGAAATTGGGGTTGCCTGTCAGCGAGAAGCTCAATCCCATGGGTATCTGGTTGCGCAGGTTCTGCCAGTTGCTGCCCACGTCGCCCGTCCAGACGTTGCAGGCGTAGCGCTGCTGTCCGGCAAAGCCCGATCGGGTGTAGATGAAGGCGCGTCGGGCATCGGCGCTGGTGTTGGCAGCGCGCTGGTGCTCATAGACTCCCTTGACGCACATCAGCGGGAAGGCGTTGCGCACCTTGCGGTAGGAACCTAATTCCGTAGGCTCGTCGAGGTCGGCCTCCTTGAAGCTGTGGTGGTCGGGGTCGGTAGAGTCCATCCACCATGCGTCGACCCCCATGTTGTATAGGTGCTGCAAGTGTTTCCAGTAGATGTCGCGTGCCTCTTCGGTATAAGGCTTGTAGACGCGTACGCCTGAGGGGTAGTCCATATTGGGTGGCCAGGCCGACAGTCCGCTTTGCGGCCACGTCTCATAGTCGAACAGGAGTCCCTTCTGCTCCATGTCTCGATAGCCCTTGGTGTGAGGTCCGAAGCTCTGCCAGATGCTGATGGCGAACTTGGCGTTCTGCTTGTGTACATGGTCTATCATCTGCTGGGCGTTCTTGAACTCAGGATTGAGGAACTCCATGGCGTTCCACAGGTAGTTCGAGTCCCAGTACTGCCAGTCGAGCACGATGCCGTCGAGGGGCACCTGCAACTTACGGTACGTATCCACCACGTCGGTCAGTTCGCGGCTGCTCTTGTAGCGCTCGCGACTCTGCCAGAAGCCGTAGCTCTGGATGGGCAGCATCGGTGCGTCGCCTGTCAGCTGGCGTATCAGGGCCACCACGCCATCGGCGGTACGGCCATACATGAAGTAATAGTCGATGGCATCGCCTACCTGCGAGGCAAAGGTCAGATCCGTCTTTGACTGGAACTGTGTGGGCGAATAGTTGTCCCAGAACAGGCCGTAGCCTCGCAGGCTCTGCACCACGTTCTGGTAGTCTTCCAGGTTCGACTGAATCATCAGACGGTCTTCTCCGTGCTGGTCGAGCTTGCCGTTCTCCATCAGGCCAACGCCGTAGATGGGCTCGTCCTTTCCGATGGCAAACGACTGGCTGACGCGGTAACAGCCACGGTCGGCTCCTTCGCGTATTGGCTCGATGCTGCTTTTGCCTTCTGTGAGCAGTATCTTCGCCTTGGCGGTGGCAAAGCTGACGCAACCTGACTGGCGGTCGACAGTCACCTGCAGCTGCTTCGAGAGGAGGGTTACGTCGTTATCTCTCTCCGTGACCTTCGTTTTCACCTGGTGTGGCTGCATGGTGACGGCAAGGCTCCCGTCTTTCGGCTGTTTGCCAGTCCATTTCGTCACTCTGACAATGTCGTCCGACAGATAGGTCACACGGACGGTCATGCCGTTAGCCGCTTTTACTTCGACAGGTGTCGACTGCGCTTTCTGTGCCTTTGCCCCGATGCCTGTGAGCAGCAGCAGGAAGGCTGGTATCAGTTTGTAATAGTTCATGGTCAGTTTCTCTGTTGTATGTTCGATGGGTTTGGTTGTCATGCTATTTGATGTTCTGCAGCTTTGTGCCATTGCTCCTAATAAGCATGGTCGGTCTTGATTTCCTCTTTGTCGAGTTTCTTCGCGTCTATCTTATACCAGCAGTAGACGATGTATGCCAGGACGAATGGCACGAGGAACGAGACGTAGAACATGGTGCGCAGCGTGAACTCGCTCGAGCAGGAGTTGGCTATTGTGAGCGATGACTGCAGGTCGGCGGTCGACGGGTAGTAAGCTGTGTTGTTCCAAGCTGAACAGAGCAGCAGGGCGAGCACGGTGAGCACCGTACCGATGCCGGCCGGCCATATGCCTCCGATGTAGTCCTTGCTGAACACGGTCTTGCCAATGCCGAAGAGTACCAGTACCACACCTATTAATAATAATAGAAGGAGATACCACAGGGTGAGGAAGTTGTTCAGGTACTTGTAGGGCTCCATGAAGATGGTTCCGTCTTCAGCTACAGCGTAGCCGTCCTTCAAGAGCAGATGGATGAAATAGGCCACGAAGAGAATCAGGAACGGCACGGCAGCGCCGATGAGGCGCACACTGCCACGGCTGCGGATGTCCTCGTCGTTGACGTTGTTGATCACGTAAAGGATGCCCAGCACACGAGCCAGGAAGACCACGGCAAAGCCGAACACAAGCACCCAAGGATTGAGCAGGGCGTCAAGACCGTGCGAGGCGTTGGCCCAGTGACTGATGACGGGCGTTGCAGCGAACCCGTCAATCAGGTTGTCTTTCTCAATGACGAAGTTCGAACCCTCATAGAACGTAGCTACGGCACCGCCTAAGAGCAGCGGGCCTACGATGCCGTTGAGGGTGAGGAAGAACTGGAACACCTTCGGCCCCAGGAAGTTGCCTATCTTGTTCTGGAACTCATAGCTCACGGCTTGTAGCACGAAGGTGAAGAGAATCGTCATCCACAGCCAATAGGCTCCGCCGAAGCTGGTCGAGTAGAACAGGGGGAACGAGGCGAAGAACGCACCGCCGAAGGTGACGAGCGTGGTGAACGTGAACTCCCACTTGCGTCCCGTAGAGTTATAGACAAGCCTGCGGCCTTCTTCTGTATAGCCTAACGAACCGGCTACGGAGTTGGCTCCCTGCACGAAGAGCAGGAACACTAATATTGCGCCCAGGAGCGAGACGATGAAACACCAGTAGTGCTGTAAGAATTCGTATGTCATGACTGTGGTCCTTTCTTTATTTGTTTAAGCAGAATACTGATTTCTACGGCCAGCATGGTCGTGAAGAGAATGAGGAAGAGGATGAACGTAATCATTACGCTCGACGACTTCAGGTCGCTCACGGCAGCCCAGGTGGGCAGCATGTCCTGAATGGTCCACGGTTGCCGGCCGAACTCGGCCACGAGCCATCCGCACTCCGAGGCAATATAGGCCAGCGGTACCATGATGATGGCGGCGATGTAGTGCCATGCGGGCAGACGGCCGATGTCGCATTTGTCGGCTTCCGTCTCCGGTATGATGAAGAAGGCGGCGAGAAGCCTGCGATAGGGGAGTGACACACAGGGAATGTCGAATGCCAGCAGCGAGATGGCGGCAAAGAAGACAATGAACAGGCAACCCAGTCCCACCATGATGCGGAAAGTCCAGAAGTTGACGGGTATGAAGGGCACCACCTCGCTCTTGTCGCGGATATAACCGTAGCCGAAGTAGGGCATGTTGGCCGTAAGCACATGGCGCAGCGAGTCAATCTGCGGCGTATAGTCTTCTACGGGAAGCGGCATCATGATGTCGCCTACCAGCATCTGATGGTCTTTCTTTCCGTTCTCCTTCTGCAGCTTCGACAGCGTCCGGTATTCCTTCAGGGCGTTGATGGCCATGCGGCCCCGTGCCATCTTCTCTTCGACCGAGGGCACCACCTCTCCGTCGGGCGTGGTGTAGCCGTTGAGAATGTCGTTGATGCCGGGCACGTAGCCGTGTATGTCGTTGGTGGCCATGAACGAAAGGGCGTATGGCATTTCAATCTTCAGCTGAGGCTCTTGCAGCTTCTCGTAGTCGGGCTGGCAGAAGGGGCTCACCCAGGCCACGGCTGTCAGCCCCCGGTCGGTGCCGCCGTTATAGAGTGCCTCCATCGCGGCCAGCTTCATCGGCTGCACCTTTCCCACCATCTGTGCCGAGTGATGACCGGTGGCTGCTGCACCCAGTGCGGCTGTCAGTCCCACGAGGGCGGCAATCCTGATGCTTGTCTTGGCCAGTTGTTGCTCACGCTTCTTCCAGAGATACCAGCTCGACACGGCTATGACGAATACGGCGCCGATGATCCACGAGGAGATGACCGTATGCAGGAACTTGTCGATGGCGAAGGGCGACAGGGCCACTTCCGCGAACGACACCATCTCGTGGCGCATCGTGTCGGGATTGAACTCGCACCCCACGGGGTACTGCATCCAGGCGTTGGCCACCAGAATCCACCAGGCCGAAATGGTGGCGCCGAGGCCGGTGAGCCAGGTAGAGGCGAGGTGGAAGCCTTTCGACACCTTGTTCCAGCCGAAGAACATCACGGCCACGAAAGTAGACTCCATGAAGAAGGCAAGAATGCCCTCTACGGCCAGCGGGGCACCGAAGATGTCGCCCACGAACCAGGAATAATTCGACCAGTTCGTGCCGAACTCAAACTCGAGGATGATGCCCGTGGCCACGCCCATGGCAAAGTTCACGCCGAACAGCTTCTGCCAGAACTTGGCCACGACCTTCCAGAATCTTTTCTTCTCCTCCTGCGCTGCGTAATAGTAGAGCGTCTCGGCAATGCCCATGATGACGGCCAGGCCCAGCGTCAGCGGAACGAAGAGCCAGTGATAGATGGCCGTGAGGGCAAACTGCGCACGCGACCAGTCGATGGTCCCTGCGTCAATGTTTAATAGGATGTCTTGCATATTGCTTTTGTTTTAAATATAGGTGGTAATCGCGCTTAGCGTTCCATGACCTGCGATGCCACAAACTCGGCCTCCTCACCCTTCTCGGCATGCTGACCGATGAAGTTGGGGAAGAAGAACAGCTTGAGCACGGCAAAGATGACGAGCAGCTTGACGAGGATGACGGCCCAGAGCGTACGCCCCAGCGTCATGTTGCGGAAACCGTCGTAGTAGAGGCGGAATGCTTGATATAGGAAACCGTCTTTTTTCATCGCATTTGTTTTGCTTGAAGTGATTAGATATTGTTGGCGCAAAGATATGGATTTATTTTTAAACAGCCAAATATTTTGGTGACATCGTTCGTGCCTGCCTTTTGTTTCTGCGCTCCGAACACGGTGTTCGTGGCCTGAAAACACTCCGTTTATGGCTTATGTACACCGTGTTTGCAAGCTCCGAACACGGCGTTCGAAACGTCTGTCCTTCCTCCGAATGCCTATCTGCCTGTGCATGAATGGCTTTGGCAGACTTGGCGAAGAAGCATCATGCAATCTTAAATAATCGTGAAATTTGTGAGCCAGAGCGTTTTTTGCGAGGCAAACTCTTTGCTGTCTCGCATAAAAGATGTAATTTTGCAGAAGTTTTTGAATTTAAGGAACGATGAAGAAATTTTGGATAACAATGGCCGTCGTGGCCATCCTGGCACTGGCCGGCGTAGCCGTATGGCTTTTCATGGGCCTTCAGGAGCAGAAGCAGGCAAACCTGGAGATGCAGGAGCTGGCCGAGCTCGACAAGCAGGAGATGGAGAACGAGTATGAGCGTTTCACCTTGCAGTACAGCGAGATGATGACGCAGATAAACAACGACTCTATCGTGGAGCAGCTCACTCAGGAGCAGATGCGCACCCAGCAGCTGTTGGAGGAGCTGAAGCAGGTGAAGGCGAACGATGCGCGCGAGATTGCCCGCCTGAAGAAAGAGCTGGCGACGGTGCGCGAGGTGTTGCGCTCGTTTATCCGTCAGGTAGACTCGCTCAATCAGGTGAACGATGCCCTGCGCGATGAGAATACCCACATCAAGAGCGAGCTGGCCCAGAGCAATCGCACCGTCATAGGTTTGCAGAACGAGAAAGAGACGCTTTCGGAGAAAGTGGCCATCGCCGCCCAGCTCGATGCCGTCGGCATTGCAATGACCCCCCTGAACAAGCGCAACAAGGAGGCGAAGAAGATGAAGGACTGCAAGCAGATACGGGTGAGCTTCACCGTGGCCAAGAATGTGACGGCCGAAAACGGCAACCGCGTCATCTACGTGCGCATTCAGACACCTAACGGCAATGTGCTCAGCAGAGGCGGCTCGTTCAGTTACGAGAACCGTCAGCTGGAATACTCCATGAAGAAAGTAATTGAATATGCGGGTGAAGAGACTCATGTGAGCACCTTCTGGGATGTGACCGAGTTCCTCTCGGCAGGCGACTATCGCGTGAGCATCTTTGCCGATGGCAACATGATAGGTAACAGAACATTTACATTTAAATAAGCTATGGAAATGAAACGAAAATGGCTGGCTATAGGTTCGGCATGCCTCTTGGGGCTGCTCCCAGCCTGCCATGCGACGGCGCAGCAGCTGCTCAGCCTTGACAGCTGCAGGGCGATGGCTTTGCGCAACAACAAGCAGCTGGGCGTGTCGCGGCTGAAACAAGACGTAGCCAAGAACCTGAGAAAGTCGGCGCGGACCAAGTACCTGCCCCATGTCTCGGCGCTTGGCGCCTATGTGCACACGAGCGAGCCCATCTCGCTGTTGAACGATGAACAGAAGTACACCTTGGGAAATCTGGGAACGTCTTTAGTAGGTGGCCTCTCGGGCTCCATGACGGGTCTGATGACGCAGTTTGGCAGTGTGCTCTCACAGGCCAGCTCGCCCATACTTGACGCAGCCTACCAGAAGTTTGCAGAGGGCGTGCAGTCGAAGATGGAGCCGCTGGCCCAAAGGCTGGATGCCACCGGCCAGAAAATTGTAGACGCCTTCGATACCGACACGCGCAACCAGTGGGTCGGCTCGGTGGTCGTCACGCAGCCCGTCTTCATGGGCGGTGCCATCGTGGCCATGAACAAGCTGGCTAAGGAGAACGAGGCCATGCAGGAGAACTCGATGGAGACGCGCCAGCAAACGGTCATCTATGCCATCGACCAGGCCTACTGGCAGGTCGTCTCGCTGAAGCACAAGAAGCGACTGGCCGAGAGCTACGCCCAGCTGGTCAGGAAACTCGACGGCGACGTGCAGAAGATGATTGCCGAAGGCGTGGCTACCCGGAGCGACGGACTGAGCGTCAGCGTGAAGGTGAACGAGGCAGAGATGACCCTGCAGAAGGTGGACAACGGCCTGACGCTCTCGAAGATGCTCCTCTGCCAGCTGATAGGACTGCCTTCCGATACGCAAGTGACCTTGGCCGACGAAGACTTGGAGACGCTGGAGGTGGCTTCGCCGAACTCGCTGGTCGACGTGAAGCAGGCTGTCGACAACCGGCCAGAGGTGAAGATGCTCGACCATGGCGTGGAGATGTCCCGGCAGACTACCAACATCCTCAAGGCGGGGAATCTGCCACAGGTGGCACTGATGGGCGGCTATACCGTGACCAATCCGAGTGTCTTCAACAGCTTCGAGAAGAAGTTCCGTGGTTTCTGGAACGTGGGCGTACTTGTCAGGGTGCCCATCTGGAACTGGGGCGACGTGGCCTATAAAGTACGTGCTTCGAAAGGGGCTACCGCCATTGCCTCATTAGAGCGTGAGGAAATTCGTGAGAAGATAGAACTGCAGGTCAACCAGTCGAGCTTCAAGGTAGACGAAGCCGCCAAGCGGCTGGCAATGGCCGAGTCGAGCATACAGCGCGCCGACGAGAACCTGCGCACGGCGAACCTGGGATTTCAGGAGGGCGTAATCTCCCCCACCGTCGTGATGGAGGCGCAGACTGCTTGGCTGCTGGCGCAGTCGCAGAAAATCGACGCACAGATCGACTTGCTCCTCAGCATGGTCGACCTCAGAAAGGCACAAGGAATCTTAGCCCCCTGAGCCGGGGGGACAGGAGCTTGAACAGGCGCAGGCTCCTTACACCTATTTATATATATTAATGGTCTGGTAACGCCTGTTCAGGCCCCAACACCCCGGAACGGGGGCAAAACAAATAAAAAGATGTCAGCAACAACACAACATAAAAACATCCTGTACGCAATCTTAGGATTCGTCATTGTAGTCATCCTGATGGGACTTATCGGCTTCTTTGCCCTGGGCCGTGACCCTGAGTTCATTCAAGGGCAGATGGAAGTGTCGGAATACCGGGTGTCGAGCAAGGTGCCTGGCCGCATCCTTGAGATACGTGTCAAGGAAGGCGACTTCGTCCGGGCAGGCGATACGCTTGCCATCATCGATGCTCCGGAGGTACGCGCCAAGATGCAGCAGGCACAGGGCGCAGAGGCCGGTGCCTCGGCCATGGACCTGATGGCCCGCAACGGTGCGCGCAAAGAGCAGGTGCAGGGAGCCTTCCAGATGCTCCAGAAGGCAAAGGCAGGACTGGAGATTGCCGAGAAATCATACAACCGGGTGCAGAAACTCTACGACGAGGGCGTGATGAGTGCCCAGAAACGCGACGAGGCTTATGCCAACTATAAGTCGTTACAGGCAACGGTAGAGGCCGCACAGAGCCAGTACGACATGGCAGTGAACGGTGCCCGGCAGGAAGAGAAAATGGCGGCCCAGGCACAGCTGGAACGAGCCAGGGGCGCTGTCCAGGAGGTGAACAGCTACATCCATGAGACTGTGCAGCTGGCACAGATGGACGGTGAAGTGAGTGCTATCTATCCCAAGGTGGGCGAGCTCGTCGGAACGGGCAGCCCTATCATGACCATCTCGATGATGGACGACATGTGGGGCACCTTCAATGTGCGTGAAGACCAGTTGGGCGAACTGCAGGTAGGAAAGGAGTTCAGTGCTTTTGTCCCTGCCTTCAACAAAGAGATCAAGATGAAGGTGAGCTATATGAAGGACCAGGGCTCGTATGCCGTATGGAAGGCTACGAAGGCCAATGGCCAGTTCGACCTGAAGACGTTTGAAGTGAAAGCTGTGCCTACAGAGAAAATGGAAGGCCTGCGTCCCGGAATGACGCTGATAATCAAGTAAATGGTCAGAAGATTCTTTGACATTGTTCTGCGTGAACTGAATATTATCCGGCACAACCACATGTACTGGTTCTGCATGGTGCTCTTTCCCTTAGCGACCCTGTTCTTCTTCACGTCGCTCATGGAAGAGGGGCTGCCGACAGACATGCCTGTGGGTGTCGTGGATCAGGACAACACTTCCACTACACGTGCCCTGGTGCGCCGCCTCGACGACATGCAGACGTCACAGGTGGTGGCCTGCTATCCTACGGTCAGCGAAGCAAGAAAGGCCATGCAGAAGAACGAGATATACGGCTTTCTCTATTTCCCCAAAGGCACGACCGACGAGCTGCTGGCCAGTAGGCAGCCAAAGATTTCGTACTATTATACCTACACATCACTGACTGCCGGCGCAATGGTGATGAAAGACCTGAAGACAGTCTCGACCTTAGGGTCGGCGGCCGTTGGCATGGCTACGCTGAGGGCCAAGGGGGCCACCGAGGAGCAGATACAGACGCTCTTGTCGCCCATCCGGATTGACCTCCACCAGATTGCCAATCCCTGGGGCAGTTATAACTCCTACCTCTCCACGGCTATGGTGCCGGGGCTTTTCATGCTCTTCATCTTCCTGATTTCAGCTTATTCCATAGGCAACGAGATGAAGTTCGGCACTTCGAAGGACTGGGTTGAGAGGGCTGACGGCAATATGGTATTGGCTGTCATCGCGAAGTTCCTGCCGCAGACACTGATCTGGCTGGCAGTGGTGTTCGTCTATCAGTGGTACGTGTTCTATCATCTCGGATTCCCACATCTGGGAAGCCCGTGGATGTTGGTGCTGCTCGGGCTCATGCAGGTGCTGGCCTCGCAAGGATTCGGCATATTTGCCTTTGGCCTGATGCCGTCGCTGCGTATGTCGATGAGTATCTGCTCGCTCTGGGCAGTGCTCAGTATCTCAATGGCTGGCTCGGCCTTCCCCATCATGGGCATGGACGGTGCGCTGCAGTCGCTCTCATGGCTGTTCCCGCTGCGCCATTACTTCATGATATATCAGATATGTGTGTTCAACGGCTATCCGCTGCTTGAGGCATGGTTCCATTTCGTGGCTCTCGGAGCCTTCCTGCTGATGCCTTGGTTCGTGATGAAGAAACTGAAGAACGCCATGCTTCATTATGTATATATACCCTGATTCTGATTACTGTCTATGCTGAAACGAATATACGAAGGAATCGTTGACATCTGCTATGTGTGGCGTGAAGAGATGAAGCAAGTGTTCAAGGACGAGGGTGTCATCATCTTCTTCTTTCTCGTGCCATTGGCTTATCCGCTGCTGTATTCATGGATATATAACAATGAGGCCGTACACGACGTGCCCGTAGTGGTCGTGGACGACAGCCACTCGGCACTTTCGCGGAAGTTCATCCGGATGTGCGATGCCTCGCCCGACGTGAAGATTGCCTGTCATGCCCAAGACATTGACGAGGCCAAGTCGCTCATTTCCCGGCAGATTGTAAAGGGCATATACTATTTCCCGCCCGACTTTGACAACCGCATCAACCGGCTGGAGCAGGCCACGGTGAGTGTCTATTGCGACATGAGCCTCATGCTTGCCTATAAGGCCGTGTACCAAACCGCCCAGCTGGTGAGCATGGAGATGGGAAAGGACATCAAGCTCAAGCTGGCGACACACTATTCGGCTCATGAGGAGTCTGTTGCCTCGAAACCGCTCGACTACGACGATGTCGCCATTTTCAATCCCGCCGGGGGCTATGGCACGGCAATCCTGCCCGGTGTGCTCATCCTGATTCTGCAGCAGACGCTCGCCCTCGGCATCGGCCTTTCAGCGGGCACTACCCGCGAGAAGAGCCGCTACGGATGGCTCATACCGGTCTCGCGCCACTATCACGGTCCGATGCGCATCGTATGGGGCAAGACGCTCTGCTATTTTATGATTTATGCCGTCATGGGCTTCTGGCTTACAATTGCTGTTCCGCATATCTTCCATTTCCTGCAGTTGGCTTCCTGGCAGAGCATCATGGCACTGCTGCTGCCCTATATCCTGGCCTGTATCTTCTTCGGTATGACCGTGTCGTGCATGGTGAAGTACCGCGAGAATGTCATGCTGCTCATGGTCTTTGTCTCCGTGCCGCTGTTGTTCATGACGGGCATCAGCTGGCCGCAAAGCAACATTCCGGCCTTCTGGCAGGGCGTGTCGTGGATCTTCCCCTCTACGTTTGCTGCCCGTGCCTATGTGCGGCTCAACTCGATGGGGGCTTCCCTCAACGATGTGTATCTCGAATATAGCATCCTATGGCTCCATACCATCGTCTACTTTACGCTGGCATGTCTCGTCTACCGCTATCAGACACAGCAGGCTCGTAAGGATGTCCACCGCCGTCTGGAAGACAAGAAGCAGCAGGCGAATGATGGAGTCTTGTCACTATAAAACAAAGAGAACTGTTATGAAAATGAACCCCAAAAGTTTGACGAAAACTTTTGGGGTTCACTTTAGAATGCTACGTTGTACTATGTGATTGTCACTTTGTCGCTATTCGGTTCAGAACTCGCTGGTGAAGTGGAACTGGATGTGCTCGAAGTCCTGTTGAGCCATCGACAGCACGTAGCCAGAATCGGCGAGGAAGACATCGCGACCTTCCTTGTCCTTGGCCATGTACTGGTATTTGCGCTTCTTGAACGCCTCCAACTCCTGCTCGTTGTCGGATGAGATCCAGCAGGCTTTGTAGAGGTGGACTGGCTCCCAACGGCATTTGGCATTGTATTCGTTCTCCAGACGGTACTGGATGACCTCAAACTGTAGCTGGCCCACAGTGCCGATGATCTTACGACCATTGAATTGATTGACAAACAACTGGGCCACGCCCTCATCCATGAGCTGGTCGATGCCTTTCTGCAGTTGCTTGGCCTTCATGGGGTCGTCGTTCTCAATATACTTAAAGAGTTCGGGCGAGAACGAGGGCAGGCCACGGAAATGAAGCTGTTCGCCCTCGGTGATGGTATCGCCAATCTTGAACATGCCGCCGGTGTCGGGCAGACCGACAATGTCGCCAGGCCAGGCTTCGTCGATAGTAGACTTGCGCTGCGCCATGAACTGTGTGGGCGAGGTGAAACGGAGCGTCTTGCCCTGACGCACATGCAGGTAGGGCTGGTTGCGCTGGAACTTGCCGGAGCACACTTTGCAGAAAGCGATGCAAGAGCGGTGATTGGGGTCGATGTTTGCCGTAATCTTGAAGATGAAACCAGTGAACTTTGGCTCCTCGGGCTTTACCTCTCGCTCCTCGGCCTTCGTCGGGCGGGGTGAGGGGGCAATCTCGACGAAGCAGTTCAAGAGCTCCTGCACACCGAAGTTGTTCAAAGCTGAACCGAAGAACACGGGAGCGACCTCAGCGGAACGGTAGGTCTCGACGTCAAACTCAGGATAGACACCATCGATGAGCTCCAGGTCGTCGCGCAGTTTCTGGGCATCCTGCTCACCGACGCGGGTGTCGAGCTCGGCGGAATCGAGTTCCACGCTGACTTTTTCGGTCACGCGCTGCTTGTCGGGAGTAAAGAGATCCAGCTTCTGCTCGTAGATATTGTAGACACCCTTGAACTTGGCACCCTGGTTGATGGGCCAGGAGAGAGGGCGAACCTTGATCTCCAGTTCCTGCTCCAGTTCGTCGAGCAAGTCGAATGGGTCGCGGCCTTCGCGATCCATCTTGTTGATGAAGATGATGACGGGTGTCTTGCGCATACGGCAGACGGTCATCAACTTGCGTGTCTGTGTCTCCACACCTTTGGCACCGTCGACGACGATAATGGCTGAGTCTACAGCCGTCAGCGTACGGAATGTGTCTTCAGCAAAGTCCTGGTGGCCTGGAGTATCGAGAATGTTCACCTTATAGAGCCTCCCCCCGTCCCCCTCCGACTGGAGGGGGGGCTGCGAAGCCTCTCCCAGTCGGGGGAGGTGGGAGGGGGCTATATAGTCGAACTCCATGACAGAGGTCGACACCGAAATGCCGCGTTGCTTTTCTATCTCCATCCAGTCGCTGGTGGCAGTCTTCTTGATTTTGTTGTTCTTCACAGCGCCAGCCACCTGAATCTGTCCGCCGAATAGCAGGAACTTCTCTGTCAGGGTGGTCTTACCGGCATCGGGGTGCGAAATAATCGCAAACGTCCTACGTCTTTCTATCTCTTGATTCACCTTATTATAATATATATTGGAAAATGAGGGTGCAAAGGTACAACTTTTGGAGCTGGCAAACATGCTATGTTTCTGTCTGTACAGCCAGGTGGGTCATATAGGTTTGCCAAGTGAAAGTTGGTCATTGTCTCTCTAACAGGCTTATGCACTCGGCGAGGCTTTCCTCCCAATAGGGCACTTCGATGCCATAGACTTGCTTGATCTTCGTCTTGTCCAGCACGGAGTAGTGAGGACGGTTGGCGGGGGTGGGGTATTCGGCTGTGTGCAGCGGACGCACATGACAGGTGTTGATGCCAGCAAGACGATGGATGGCCTTGGTGAAGTCGTACCATGAGATAACACCCTCGTTCGAATAGTGATAGACACCAGGCTTCACACCCTGTTCGATAGCGGTGAAGATGGCTACGGCCAAGTCACGGGCATAGGTAGGCGTACCAATTTGGTCGAAGATGACCCCTAATTCTTCGCGTTCCTTGCCCAAGCGAATCATCGTCTTCACGAAATTGTTGCCAAACGTGCTGTAGAGCCATGCCGTGCGGATAATCATCGAGCGCTTGCAGAACTTCTGTACACCCAGTTCGCCTGCCAGCTTCGTCGAACCGTATACACTGTCAGGACAGGGCGTGTCGGTCTCTACGTAGGGGGTATGATTTGTACCGTCAAACACGTAGTCGGTAGAAATCTGAATGAGCCAGCCGCCTCGTTTCTCAATGGCAGCAGCCAGATAGGCGGGAGCCAGGGTATTCAGTGAGGTGCAGAGCTCTTTGTTGTCTTCTGCCTTGTCCACGGCAGTATAGGCGGCACAGTTCACGATGCCGTCTATTTGGTTCTCAGCTACAAACGTCTCGATGGCCGCTTGGTCGGTAATGTCCAACTCTGCCACGTCCGTATTAAAATAGGTGTGCTGCGGGTGCAGCTTTTCGAGCAACTGCATCTCGTTGCCCAGTTGGCCGTTACAGCCGGTAATCAGTATCTTCATGGGGATAATTGACAATTTTGCTATTATTATACAATTTGATTGTTATTATTCAAACTTCAGACCCTCCTCTTTGTCCTTTTTATAATAGTCAGAGAGCATGCCGATGAAGGTTGTTATTTCTTTGACGGCATGTTGGGTGTTGGGCGTGATTTCCTTCTTCTGCAGGCGAAGCATCATTACACCGTAAAGGGCGTTCATGCAGGTCTCAATCTCGTTCTCCTCCTTGTTTGCGCCACGGTTACGCAATTCCACGATGAAAGGCAATACTTTGTAGTATGCGGTGTTATAGAACGGGAATTTGGGCGAAGCGAGCAACTGCGTGTGCAGGTCGACGAGCAACTGCAGGGTTACTTTGTTGATTTGCAGATGTCCCTGTTCGCGACATCCCTCTTCGTTCATCATGCGGATGAGATTGCCGAACCAGTCAAGTTCGTCTTCTTTCTGCTCCTCGGTATAGTCAAAGCGGTCTACATATTCCCGCCTGATGCGTGAAACAGAGCATCCGAAGGCACGGATGGTGTCTTCTATCTGCCACATGTAGAGCAGATATTCAGCGATATTCTTCTTTCTGAGTTCTTGAGCTATATACATTCTGTTTAATTGAGAATTGAAAATTGAGCGCTCGACCTTGGTCGCTTGCTACCGAAGGGACGCAAGAATTATGATTAGACATCTACGCCGAACGGAAAACTACTCACTATTCACTACTCACTATTCACTAAATCACCAGCGTAGCAGATTTGTTGTGGTGCCTAAAAGCATGATAATACTGCCGATGATCACGGCCACGCCAATAATCTGATTGATGAGTTTGATACCATATTCATCGAACTGCGTCCGTATTTTGTCAACCAGCCATGTCAGTCCCCACCACCACAGCATGGCACCGCCTATGATGCTCAGGAAGCCGACAAGCATCTCAAACGGATGGTTGGGCAGCACAAAGGCGAATTGCGCATAGAGGGCAATGAAAAGAAACACGATGAGTGGATTGGCAAAGGTGACGAGGAAGGCCGTCCATGTATTATACCACAGCGTACCCTTATCCTTTCTTGACTGGTGCATCTTGCGGGTGGGGTCGGTGCGGTAGGTGTAAAATCCAAAGCCCAGCAGCATCAGCGAACCGACAATCTGCAGATAGAATCGGTTCCGGTCGTTGGTCACGAAGTCCATGACGAAGCTCATGCCTAAACCTGATATGGCTGCGTAGATGATGTCGCTCGCAGCAGCACCGATGCCTGTCACAAGTCCGTAGGAGCGTCCTTTCTTCAATGTTCGTTGCACACAAAGTACACCGACGGGTCCCATCGGAGCCGAGGCAATCATCCCAATAAGCATTCCCTTGAAGATGAAATCCAAGATATTGATTGGCATGTGAAATGGCATAGTGGGTGCAAAATTACAAAAAACTTTCGAATATGTTCGTTCGTTACACCGTTTTTTGCTAATTTTGCCTGCAAAATATTATTAAAGGACTATAAACAATAAAAATTATGAATGCACAGCAAACACTAAAGCCTTACGTGATAGGCTTGGATTTGGGAGGTACTAATTCAGTGTTCGGTATTGTAGATGCCCGTGGCGAAATTAAGGCCACAACGGCCATTAAGACAGGAGGTTTTCTGACGGCCGAGGCATACGTCGATGCCTGTATCACGGCGCTGCAGCCCATCATCGAGCAGGTGGGCGGACTGGAGACCATCAAAGCTATGGGCATTGGTGCTCCGAATGCCAATTATTATAAAGGCACCATTGAGATGGCTCCGAATCTTCCTTGGGCTCATGATGTGGTGGTGCCTCTGGCACAGATGTTCAGCGAGCGCTTAGGAGGTATTCCCGTGGCTATGACCAACGATGCGAATGCAGCCGCGCTGGGCGAGATGGTCTATGGCGTGGCGCGCGGCATGAAGAATTTCATCGTCATTACCCTTGGTACGGGTGTGGGCTCGGGTATCGTGGTCAACGGTCAGCTGCTTTATGGCTCTGACGGCTTTGCCGGCGAACTGGGACATGTCACGATGGTGCGTGGCGAAGAGGGACGCTCCTGCGGCTGTGGTCGCAAAGGCTGTCTGGAGGCTTACTGCTCGGCAACGGGTGTGGCTCGTACGGCTCGCGAACTGCTGTCAAAGACCACGCGTCCTTCGCTTTTGCGTGAGATGAATCCAGAGGACATCACTTCGCTCGACGTGTCAATTGCTGCCAGCAAGGGCGACGAACTGGCCAACGAAATCTATGCCTTTACGGGCAAGATGCTGGGTGAAGCTTGTGCTGACTTTGCTGCTTTCTCTTCACCCGAGGCTTTCATCTTCTTCGGCGGTATGGTGAAGGCTGGTGAACTGATTATGAAGCCTATCCGCGAAGCATACGAGGCTCATGTGATGCCTATCTTCCGTGGCAAGGCGCAGTTCCTGGTTTCTGGTCTCGACGGCGCTTCGGCAGCCGTGCTCGGCGCTTCGGCTGTAGGATGGGAGATTCAGTAAGAAATGACTGATTCACAGACGATTAGGGAAATCTTAAGGAAACGTGAACTCAACAGGAAAAGAGGCTCCGTATAATTCAGTACGAATTACGATGCAATTCTGCCTGAATTACGTGACAATTCAGCTTGAATTGTGAGCTAATTCAGCCTGAATTTCAGACAGGCCAAGTCCCGCCCTTCGGGATGCAACGACAAAACGCCTGAAATATCTCAAACTTATGAAAGGGAAGAAGGTGCTCAACGGAGCACCTTCTTTCCTTTTGTGATGTACAGTCCCTTGCCCGGGCGCTTCACCCATCGTCCTTGCAGGTCGTAGGCAATATCTTTCATGCTCTGCTCGCCACGCTCCACTTGTGAGATGCCTGTCACGTCGGCCTCGGCCTGAATACCAATCTCGGCAGCCGATGTCCAGGCATTCCCGTTGATCTCCGACTTGGCCACAAACTTCAGATAGCGGCCAGTAGTGGTGTTCTTGAGGTTGGCTACCTGTAAGGCTGTAGTGTTCTTGAACTCACCGCTGGCTACGGCTGTTCCCCAGTTGCTGCCGTCGGTGCTCAGGTACACCTCGTAGGCTTTCACCATGCCGTTCTGGTTGCCGTCTTGGCGGGCCAGATAGGTGAAGGCCGTCACCTTGTAGGTGTTCTGCATGTCGACGATGATCGAATGAGGGCACTTCGGTTCGTTTGTCCCCCATTGCGTGTGCCAGAAGGTATCGTTCTTGCCGTCGAAAGCCAGTTTGGCCTCGTTGCCGCCTTGCTGACTGTCGACTGAGACAAGCTTCCACGTACCTTTATTTATATATAGGTTGAAGTCGAAGACCATCTTCGGACTGTCTATCATGCCGCTGGCTGTGCAGTAGGTGCTTACTGTGCAGGCTTCGTTGTGCAGGACGGCGCTGGTGTATTTCTGGTATTCGCCGCCGTCGATGCTGTAGTAGATGGTTGCGTTCTTTGTCGTAGTCGTCATCTTGATACGTCCATTGTTCTGCCGTTCACAACTGACGGGCTGGCAGACAGGCATGTTGATGCGCGCTGTCTGCGCTACTGTCGTTTTCAGCGCTGCGTCTTCAGCTTGGAACGGCATGATGAAGAAGCGGAAAGCAGTGTTGGCGGCTTTCAGCTCGTACTTGTCCATGACGTCAGGGCCGCACGAGGCATTGCCAAGACCACGGGTGGCGGCATCGAGACAGACCACGGCATTGGCGCAGGTCTTAAACTGATAGGTGTGCTTGGAACGGTTGTTGCGGTTGGTGTAGTTGTCCTCCGGTCGGAAATGGACGGCTGAGGCTGCCATCTGGTCGGGAGCGACGAAGAGCAATCCCTTGCCTTCGCTGTTGTGGAGTGCCAGCCAGCGCACCTCCTGTTTCGTGCCGTGTTCCTGTGGCAGGATGTAGTCTTCCTGCTGGTCTGTCACCGTGCTTTGGTAGATGGCCGGCAGACAGGCCTCTTTGCGGTCGCGATAGCTGTCCCATGGGCCACGGCCGAACCATGCAAGCTGTTCCATGGCAGCCGGCATCTCCAGGCGGAAGCCCAGCTTGGGCAGGACAGCACCTGTGTTTGACGGACGTATGAACGAGTTGACCATCAATGTGCCGTCGGCACAGACGTAGAAGTTAAGGCTCACGTCGAAGGTCGTGCCGTTCTGTCCCGTATAGGTGCTGCCCAGTGCAACGGCCACCATCTTGCTATCGGCCAAGGTCTCCACCTCGGCACTGGTGCCTTTCACGGTGAGCTTTCTCAGTCCCATGCCGTCCCAGCTCTCCGTGCGTCGCCCGTCGTTGTCAGTGGGCAGACGGAAGACATTGAGCAGCAACGGCTTGCTCACCATGGCTGTGCCCTCATAGGAATAGCCCGTCAGCGTGCCTTGGCTTTTCGAGAAGACACATTTGAATTGGCTGCCGCTAATCGTAATCAGGTTCGTCCCGTTGTCCACGGTCAGCGGTTCTTCCTGCGCGAGCTTGTCTATGTCGTACATCGGTTTCTGTGCGGCTTTGGCCGACAGTTTCTCTTCAGCCACCACATAACCGGCCTCGGCCCATGGCGTAGCCTCTTTCTGTGTAGCCTTGAAATAGACGAACACCTCTTTGGCGGCATCGACCGATGAGAGGACTGAAAGGTCAATGGCGATGGTGGCACTGTCGCCTGCGGCCACCTCCTTGTCGATGAGACCCTGTGCCAGCACAGTTCCCTCTTCGTCGACAACTTCATATCTCACGTCGTAGGTCGAAGAGGGCAGGAACGCCATTTTGTTCTTCATGCGGAAGCTCGTGGAGGTGAGATTCTTGAATTCCAGAGGCTGATAGATCTTCTTCGTGTTATACGACTTCGAGGTGAGGCTCCAGTCGGGCCGTACAAGGCCGTTGATGCAGAAGTTGCCGTCGTTGGGCACGTCGCCGAAGTCGCCACCGTAGGCCCAGTAGTTCTTGCCGCTGGCTTTCGTGAGCAGTCCCTGATCCTTGAAATCCCAGATGAACTCACCCGTCAGACAGGTGTATTTCTCATAGAGGTCGAACATTTCGCGGACGTTACCCATCGAGTTGCCCATCGAGTGGGAGTTCTCGCACTGGATGTGCGGTTTCTGTCCGGTCTTGCCCTGACGGGAAGA
>Ga0310697_10001558_pt1 | contig 26422 bp, 23 predicted proteins | sample 172DNAGHGlowgp2_FD_203883 | JGI IMG/M metagenome (GOLD analysis project Ga0310697, IMG submission 203883) | Sheep rumen microbial communities from Palmerston North, Manawatu-Wanganui, New Zealand - 1728 DNA GHGlow gp2 (v2) (version 2) | ecosystem: Host-associated > Mammals > Digestive system >...
GGATCTGCTTGCGGTAGAAGTCCATGTGCTTGGAGTCGCTGACGTGCTCCTTGTTCTCGGGGTTGGTGTAGAGCAGCTCGGGAACCTTACGGCCCTTGATGATGTGCTCGTTGACGATGCGCTCCACATCCTCGGGCTTCACCTGGGTGTAGAACGTGTTGTCGGGCATGATCTTGACGATGGGGCCCTTCTCGCAGAAGCCGAAGCAACCGGTCTTGATGACCTGGACGTCGTTCTGCAGGCCTTTCTCGGCGAGAATCTTATGGAAATTGTCGATGATCTGGAGGCTGTTGCTGGACTTACATCCGGTACCGCCGCAGATCAGGATATGCATTTTGTATTTTGCCATTTTCTCTTTAGTTTAAGTTTTTAGTTTAAGTTTTCAGTTCTTGCGACGAGCCTGGCCCGACTGCTAAAAACTAAAACCGACAACTAAAACTGGAATTTACTTGTCAATCGTTTCGTAGTTCACGGGGATGATGCCCTCCACGAGTTCGCCCTGCTGGACATACTTGGTGAGGATCTCGTCGGCGCGGTTGTTGTCGACGTGGCCGAAGACGATGGGGTCCTTGCCGGGAACGCGCACCTCGAGGGTGGGCTCGGCGTGGCAGTAGCCCATGCAGCCGGTCTGCGTGAAGACGGCGGGGATGTGGAGTTCGTCGGCCTTCTGCATCATGTGTTCCATAACTTGCTTGGCACCGGCGGCGATACCGCAGGTGGCCATGGCGACCTTGATCTGCACCAGACTCTCAGGGTGCTCAGCCTTCTCGCGGACGTCGAGGTTGGACTGAAGTTTCTCGCGCATGGCTTTCAGGTCAGCTAAAGATTTTACTTTGGTCATAGATGACGTTGTTTTAAGGATTAATATTATTTTATTTAACTAATTATCAATTTCATACAAGAACACACGGCACTTGTACGACACTGCAAATATACAAAATAAAAACAATATACAAACACTTTTAACAAAATTTTCTCACCATTTTTGGTGACCCTTCCCTCCCCCTGTCTTACTGGGGCGTGCGCAAAACGCCATCTTTATGTAACATACAGATCAAACAGAGTGCCGTCAACGGAATGTTGACGGCACTCTGCGGCATTGAGGCGAATCCTCTTAGAATCAGCCCCCAACACCCACCCGACAGGGACATCTTTCGGTCCTTCTCGGACCCCGTGCGGGGCGCATCGTGTTTTTTTGTACATACGGACACAATAAAACAACTGTTTCAACGTATTTGATGCAACTATGACGAACACCGGTACATATTTTAGCCGTCTGCGCGAGCTGGTTGCCATGGAGTTGCGCGAGGAGCAGGAGAGCTACCGCCGCAGCCTCGAGGCCAAGGGGGCGTCGCTCACCGGCGCCATCCACGAGCCCGCCTGCCGCTACCCCATACACCTGGGCAACAACGCCTACAACCCTATGGGCCAGCTCACTGTCGAGTTGCGCTACGAGATTGAAGAGGACGAGGTGGAGCTGGAGTTCGAGCCCGGCAAACCCGCCACGCTCTTCTACCTGCAGGAGGCCGGGGGCGGCACCGCCGTGCCGTTGCAGCACCAGTGCTACGTGGAGGCCGTGGGCGACGGCGTGATGAGCGTCAGCCTGCCCTCCAAAGCCGCCCTGCAGAGCATCCGCGACATCGCCGAGCGCCACCTGCTGGGGGTGCAGCTGGGGGTGGACAACACCTCGTTCCGCGTGATGCAGGAGTCGCTGTCCGCCGCCGAGCACAAGGAGGACGAACGCTTTGTGCGCCTGCGCGATGTGCTGCTGGGCAACGCCAAGCCCTCGTTCCGGTCGCTGCCGCGGCTGTCGTTCCCCTGGCTCAACGCCAGCCAAAACGACGCCATCCAGCGCGTGGTCGAGGCGCAGGAGGTCAGCATCGTCCACGGCCCTCCCGGAACCGGCAAGACGACAACCCTCGTCGAGGCCATCATCGAGACCCTCGAACGCGAGACCCAGGTGCTCGTCTGCGCCCCGAGCAATGCCGCCGTGGACTGGATCAGCGAGCAGCTGATGCGCCGCGGGGTGAACGTGTTGCGCGTGGGCAACCCCTTGAGGATGAGCAACGAGATGTTGGAGTGCAGCTACGAGCGCCGCTACGCCTCGCATCCCGACTACCACGAGCTGTGGAACATCCGCCGCACCCTCGCCCAGGGCGCCAAAGGCGAACAGGCCCACCGTCTGCGCAACCGCCAGACGGAGCTGGAGATAAAAATCAATGCGGACCTCTTCAACGAGGCCCGCGTGGTGAGCAGCACCCTCATCGGCAGCGCCTACCGCATCATGGACCGCCGACGGTTCAGCACCCTCTTCATCGACGAGGCCGCCCAGGCCCTGGAGCCCGCCTGCTGGGCCGCCATACTCAGGGCCGACCGCGTGGTGATGAGCGGCGACCACCAGCAGCTGCCGCCCACGGTCAAGAGTATAGAAGCCGCCCATGGTGGCCTGGCCGACACGCTGATGCAGAAGGTCGTAGGCCTGCATCCGCAGTGCGTCACCCTGCTCACGGTGCAGTATCGCATGAACGAGGACATCATGGCCTTCTCCTCCCGCTGGTTCTACCATGGCCTCCTGCAGGCCGCCCCGGAGGCTGCGCACCGCCAGGTGAGCCCCCTGGACACCCCTCTGACCTGGATCGACACCTCCGAGTTCTCCGGAACCGCCGGAGATTCAGGCCCCTCCGAGGCCCGCACCCGTACCGGTTCCCTCACCAATGCCCAGGAGGCACGCCTCGTCATCCACTCCCTGCGCGACTACATCGAGATGCTCTCGCCCCAGAAAATCGAGAGCGAACGTGTCGACTTCGGCATCATCACCCCCTATCGCGGACAGGCACGGCTGATACGCCGCCTGCTGAGGATGCAGCACTATTTCCGCCGCCTGCGGCGCCACATCTCCGTCGGCACTGTCGACGGGTTCCAGGGGCAGGAGCGCGACGTGATAGTCATCTCGCTGGTGCGCGACAACGCCGACGGCCAGATAGGGTTCCTGCGCGACCTGCGACGCATGAATGTGGCCATCACCCGTGCCCGCATGAAGCTCATCATCGTGGGCAACGCCGAGACCCTCAGCCACCACCGCTTCTACCGCGCACTGGCCGAACACATCCGCCAGCACGGCGAGATAATCACCCTCCCGCCGCCAGAGGAAACGTCAAACTCCTAATTTTCAATTCTCAATTTTCAATTTCCCGAATGGCACTAATCAAATCATACAAAGGACATTCGCCCCGTTGGGGCAAGGACTGCTACTTCAGCGAGAACGCCACGCTGGTAGGCGATGTGACACTGGGCGACCAGTGTTCGGTGTGGTTCAACGCCGTGGTGCGCGGCGACGTGGCACCCATCACCATCGGCGACCGCACCAATGTGCAGGACGGCTCCTGCATCCACGTAACCCACGACACCGGCCCCACGCATATAGGCAGCGACGTCACCATCGGCCACAACGTCACCGTCCACGCCTGCACCATCCGCGACGGCGCCCTCATCGGCATGGGAGCCACGCTGCTGGACGACTGCGAAGTGGGCGTAGGCGCCATCGTCGCCGCCGGCGCCCTGGTGCTGCAAGGCACCAAGATTCCGCCCCACGAAATCTGGGGTGGCGTCCCCGCACGATACATCAAGCCCACCCGTCCCGGACAGACCGACAACGCCGCGCACTACGTCGAGTACGCCAAAGAATACATGAAAGACACCCAATAAAAAAGAGTATATCTTCTTGTACAAAAGATATACTCTTTTTGAGGGAAAGATACACTTTTTTCAGAGGAAAGATATACTCTTTTTCTCCACCTATAGAATTACACCAACCATACAGGCATATTATCTGTTTCCTTTCGCCCTGTTATGTGTTTTGCAGAGCATCTGGCAGTTGTCCTCAGTGGTTGAACCACCCTTGCTCCACGCCGTCACATGGTCGGCGTCCATTTCTTCGAGTTTGTATATCTTATTGTGCTTGCCCTCAATGGCGCAAAGCGGACAGTTACTCACGCCTTGGGCTTTTGCCTCGCTGGTCTGTCGGTTGTAGACGCGACGTTGTGTGGGCTTGTCGAACAAGCGCACGTTGAGCAGTTTCTTGTCTTTGCAGTCGCCAAGCACATACTCGAAGACACCGCGCCGATCCTGCACGTAGTCGTCATTTACCAGTTCTTTCACCTTCTCCGACACATCTTTATGGTCGTATGGCTTGTTGTGGAACCGCTCGTAGAGGTCGCCCCACGGCAAACCTCTCATTTCAGGATATGGTTCATCAAAGACACTGTCTACCCAACTGATAACACTGTCGAAATAGCCACGGAGTTCCTTGATGTCATCATCATATCGGTGGCTGCTCATATATGCATCTATTTCACCTTTGCTGACCCAGTTCAAAGCTTCTTCAAGTATTTCCTGTCTTTTCACATCGCCCTTGATGTATGTTGACCATTTTTGCACATTGCTGTCCTTGCTGTTGGCAAGATATGCTCTTGCTCTAGTCACAAATGGCCCACTATATTCTGCATTACGCTTTTCCTGCTCTGTCAATTCAAAGCCGGCCTTGTTGATGATGCGGAACCATGCTTTCACTTCGCTTTCAGTTCCTTCGCAAATATAGGCTCGCAGCTTTGTCTTGAGTACTAGTTCCTTCTTGTCCTTTGGCAGCGAACTGAACTTACGTTCCCTGCCGTCCAAACGGTATGAGAACTTTTCGGTCAAATAGCGTCCTAACGCAGTGATACGCTGCTGCCCGTCAAGTACTTCCATCATACCGTCTGCTCTACGGTTGAAATATAGCAGTCCGAGAGGGTATGACTTCATGACCGAGTCAATAACCTCATATTCAGCCTTGCCGTTCTTTTCAGCGTAAATGTAGTTGCGCTGGTATTCTGGCTGGATGATTAGTTTTCCGTTAAGACCGTAGACACCCTTTTCCTCCAGGTCGTTATAGTAGAAACCTTCGCATAGCTGTTCTACTGTGTATGTTACAAATTCAGGCTCTTTCATTTGTGTTTGCGGATTAAGATTCTAACATAAGTCGGTTCTCCATTAATAGCACCCTCCTTGTCTTTGACTAAACCATGTGCCTTAACGGGTACGTCATCTCTCTTTCTGTAGTCATTAGCATTGAGTATCTCAAACTGTTCCGGACAATAAAAGTCCAACCAAGATATGGGAACACCCATTATGCCATCGTAATCGGATGGTATGGCATCGGAGAAAGGCACCTCAATGGCATCGTAGTTGTCGTAAGGCAGGTAGGCGAAACGCCATTTGTCGTTGCCTCGGTGTTTGCTGTACTTGCGGTTGTCGGCCATCGTCATTAAATCCATAGGTTTGTGACGACGACCATGTTCCAGATTGGTGTACCAACGTACCCCTTTCACACGTATATACTTGCGTCCCTCCTCATCCACACGCCAGCCGCTGGCCTCAATGGGATACTCGTCGGGGATGGCGAATTCACGGTCACCGCTATGGATGCTCTCGCCATACCACACGCGGTTTTCCTTGATGTGGGGGAAGATTTCCTTGTAGGTTACGGCATTCATATTGCCGATAATGAGGAACTGCTTCTTTGCCTCCATTATCCATCCGAAGAACTCGCGGAAGAGCGAGAACGGAGGATTGGTGACGATGATGTCGGCCTCGTCGCGCAGACGCCGTACCTCGTCGCTGCGGAAGTCGCCGTCGCCATCGAGGTATTGCCACTTGAGGTCGTCGAGGTCTACGCGGCCATCACCTGTTTTGTCGCTGTCGAGGACGAATATCTTGCCGTGGGTCTTGCTCTTGTCGGCATCGTATTGTGGGGACTGCTCCTCGAAAAGCGATGTCTGAAGGCTCACCTTGAACTGCTTGCTCTCGATGGCATAGCTGGTGGAAACGAGCCTGCGCAGTCCGAGCCGATCAAAGTTCTGTGCAAAGTAGCGCGTGAAGTTGCTCCATTCGGGATCGTCGCAGGGTAGGAGCATCGACTTGCCGCGGAACACGTCGGGGTTGTAGTCGAGGTAGCATTCCACCTCGCGCTCTATGTCGTAGAACTGGGTGTAGAATTCGTCTTTTTTGGCATTCTTGGCATTGGCCAGGTCTTTGTTCTGCATCGGTGGTGATTGATTGTTGTGCACTGCTATCAATCACTTCAACCGAGGGCAAAAAGAAAAAGGCGCGAGCCTTCTATGTGCGTTCAAGGGAAGCCTCGGATGGAAACCCTGCTATACCACGACTCACGCCTAATGGCGCGACTACTTTGTGGTATAGCATTGGCATCCGAATTACCGGCTTACCTTGAACTATCTTTTCCCGATTGTCAAAATCAGTTTCCGAGGCTTATTTTGAACGCGAAATGGTAGTCAATGCTATGTTAATATTCTGTTTTTGTTGTCTATATCGTCGTTTTACATCATATTTCCTGTTTTAGTTTCACGGTGCAAAGATACATTAAATTTACAACATCTCGACTTCTGTCGTCAGTATTCGTTCGCCACCCTGATGGAGAGCGGGGGTGTTGATTCGGATGTCGCAGTCGACAACAACAATGGTGCCATTGGCTGTCTGTAACACATTCTCGTCATGCATATCGCTGAGGTAAATGTCCGGGGTGGCATACGTCCAGTTGCGTGGGTTGCGAAGTTCGAATCCCATACGCTGCATATATTCCCTTATCTGCCAGTCTTCCACATGTTTTCCTTCCACAAATGGCTGTTCTACCACAATCTTAAAATCACCTTCTTCGGTACGTCCGAAGCCTAATACCGAAAGGCGAGTTTCTGGGAAGTAGGCATTGTGGAGCGAAATACGGTCAAGCGCAAGGATAGGCTGAACAAAATAGTCGAGACCTATGGTTTTAACCAGCGTAGCCCCGTGGTTGTAGACTTTGGCCTCGCCGCCCTCGGCAATCTGCTCACCGAGCGAAATGGAGAGGGTTTTGTCGACGCAATCCGTCCAGCACCCCACACAACGTGCCCATTGTTCTATGCATTCAGCCTGCTGCGCTCCGCATTCGAGTTCTCCTTTGAAATTGTCGCCATACGGCGCAACTCCGATATCTGAGCCATCTTTTGCTCCCGCGATAAGGGATGCAATGACATGCGTTGCACCTCCCGCTGCGCAGCCATACTGTTCTCGCGGTGAAAAGCGTTTATATACAAGCCGTCCATTGATAAATTGTTCTGCATAATAATCAAGTACTTGCAGTCCTTCCGGAGAGAAACCGCCACTGATGACGGTATCCATTCGTTTCCAAAAGTCTGCATTTGTCATATTTGTCTTTTTTTCGTTACTAACGTATTTTTACGATTTTTATTGTACCGAAACAGGAGAACTCACACCTCTATCTCGCCGCTGATGCGGTCGTCGCCCCAGACGGAGTACATGTTGGAGCGGCCCTCGTCGAGGGTCATCTTGCCGGCTTGCTCGAGGTGGAGGCGGTAGAAGACGCAGCGGTGCAGGTCGGCCTGGCCACAGACCACGTCGGTGGCAAAGGCCTCGCAGGTGGGGGCACCGCAGACTCCGCAGTCAATCTGCGGCAGGTGCACCTTCATTTTCTCTATCTTCTCCATCTTCTCCAAGGCGCGGGCGATGTTCTCGTCCAGCACCATCATCGAACGGGGCTGCACTTCGTCGACAAGGGCGTTGTCGATGAGGTAGTCCTTGTACTTGTCCATCTCGCGGTCGCGCGGCATCTCGCCGTTGCGTTCGCGCTCGGCGGCCTTGCGCGCACGGGCATACATGCGTTCGCCGCAGAGGAAACGGTTGTCCACCCTCAGCAGGGCGCCAGCGCAGCTCTGGTCGCAGGCCCTCAGTTCGAGGAACTCCACGCCCTCCACCTCGTCGTTCTCCAGCTTGTCGAGGAAGTCCATGACGTTCTCAATGCCATCGATGGAATAGGAGCGCTTGGCGGTGCAGATGCGGCGCTCGCCGTTGGTGAGGGTCGAGAGGACGGCGTCGGCACTCAGGCGCTGACGCGAGAGGGGCTTGTACTGGTGGTTCTTGCCCTGGTCCTTGATGTGTTTGTAGACGCGATTATACAATAGATTCATATTAATAACACCGTCGATGAGGCTCTTCTCCTCGCCCACGGGGGCCTTGACGGCGGAGACCTTGGCAGCGCAGGGGGTGATGTAGAAGAGGCCTATCTCCTCGCGCGGGATGCCACGGCTCTGCAGTTCCTCCAGGGCATACATGGCGCTGAGGTCCAGCGGCACCTTGATGGGCATGACATTTTCGGTGAGCGACGGATACTTGATCTGTATCAGACGCACGATGGCGGGGCAGAAGGAGGAGATGAGGGGGCGGACGTCGGGGTGCTCGCGGGCGTACTTCTCCTTGGCGTCCTTGTAGATCATGGCCGCGCTCTCCACCTCCATGACATGGGCGAAGCCCAGCTCCTGCAGCGAGGCGTAGACGCGCGAGACGCTGATGTCGTCGGGGAACTGCCCCATGAACACCGCCGGCAGCAACGCCACGGAGTGGCTGTAGCGGTGGATGGCCTCGAAATCGTCGTCCTTGATACTGATGGCCTGGGCCGGGCACTCCTCGTAGCAACGGCCGCAGTCGATGCAGCGGTGCTCCTGGATGGAGGCTTTGCCCCCAAAGATGCGTATTGCCTCCGTGGGGCATATCTTCATGCAGCGCGAGCATCCGATGCAGCGCGATTCCTCGACTTGTAGGGCGTGATAGAATTCCATAATCTACTATAAATACTTAACTACTGTCTACTTAACTACTGGAAGTTGACTTCCATTTCGACGGTGGTGCCCACGCCCACCTCGGAGGTGACGTTGAGCTTGTCGACATTCTTCTGCATATTCGGCAGGCCCATGCCGGCGCCGAAGCCCATGTCGCGCACCTCGGGGCGCGCGGTGCTGTGGCCTTCCTCCATGGCCCAGGCAATGTCGGGGATGCCGGGACCCTTGTCGGCCACCACCATACGGATTTTGTCGGCGTCGATGTCCACCAGCACCTTGCCGCCGTAGGCATGGGCTATGGCGTTGACCTCGGCCTCGTAGAGGGCCACCACCACACGTTTCACCACCTGGGGGTTGACATTCAGCTGCTTCAGGGTCTTCTTGACCGAACTCGAAGCCTTGCCGGCGTTGACAAAATCGCCTTCTATTACGGTATATTCTTGATGCATAACAATAAAAACTTAAAACAACGGTTTCATTCCGGCCTCGTAAAGGATGCCGCAGGTCTTGAACATCGAATAGGGGGTGCAGATGAGCACCATGTCGTTCTCGTCGGCCAGCTCCACCATGTCCTCCGAGGGCCGCTTGCCGCGGACGAAGATGACCACCTCGAGGTTGGCCATGTCGCAGGTGCGGATGGTCTGCACATTGCACAGGCCGGTGACAAGCACTGGCGTATCCTTCAGCGTCAGCACGTCGCTCATCAAATCGGAAGCGAAACAATACTCCTCTTCCCTATCCAGTTTGTCGGCGCCAAGGCCCACCGTGGCCCCGAGTTTGTCTACAATTTCCTGTAAAGTCATAATATTATATGTGTTACTGATTTTAGTGTAGTTTGTGGGTGCAAATTTACGAATATTTTTTCATTCCACCAAATTTATTTTCTCACCGCCCCCTTTTTGCACCCCTCCCAACACCCACCCGAGAGGTACATAATTCGGCCCTTCTTATATCGTTCCTATATACTTCTCATATACTTCTTATATAACCTATATAAGAAGTATATGAGAACGATATGAAAACGATATAAGAACAATATAAGAAATGTCCTATTATGTACCTCTTTGGGAGGTATCGGTCAGGAGTTATGAGTTATGAGTTAAAAGTTGTAGAGATGCAGCATGCTGGGTCTACCGGTTGGCGGGGCGACACAATAAAAATGGAAGATTGGCGTTATGGAGGGCAATGAGAGACATCGAACACCTGAAGAAAGGCGACCGCGTGGCCCTGGCGGCGCCGGCGCGGGCCGTGAGCCCCGAGGAGATGGCTCCGGCCATCGCCATGCTCGAGGGCTGGGGGATGCAAGTAGTTGTGCCCGAAGGCCTTTACGAACGCGAGGGCCAGCTGGCGGGCAGCGACAGCCACCGCGCGGCGCTGATGCAGCACCTGCTGGACGACGACGAGGTCCGCGCCATATTCTGCTGCCGCGGCGGCTACGGCACGGTGCGCATCGTGGACCGGCTGGACTTCACACGCTTCGCCGAGAGGCCCAAATGGGTGGTGGGCTACAGCGACATCACCGTGCTGCACAGCCACATACACCGCCACCTCGGCCTGCCCACGCTCCACGCCACCATGCCCATCAACATGCACGGCGAGGAGACCCCCGCCACGCGCACGATGCACGACTTCCTCTTCGGCACACAGCGCGGGGCCGTGGAGCGCGAGTGGGAACCCGCGGCGCTGAACCGCGAGGGCACGGCGCAGGGCGCGGTGACGGGCGGCAACCTGTCGATCCTTTACAGCCTGCTGGGCTCACGCTCGCAGGTGGACACCCGAGGCAGAATCCTCCTCGTCGAAGACCTGGACGAGTACCTCTACCACGTGGACCGCATGATGCTGGCCCTCAAGCGCGCCGGCATGCTGGAGGGGCTGGCCGCACTGGTGGTCGGCGGACTGAGCGACATGCACGACAACACCATCCCCTTCGGCCGCACGGCGGAGCAAATCGTGCGCGAGGCGGTGGAAGAATACCACTACCCGGTGGTTTTCGGCTCCCCCTTCGGGCACCTGGGAGACAACAACTTAGCACTTCCGTTGGGGATAAAATGCACCCTCGAGGCCTCCAATTCAAAAAAATGTCGTATCTTTGCACCCTGAATGCTACTGATACATGTACCAAAACTCACCAACCGGCTGGGCTACACCCTGAAAGTGGTTTTCAACCACCTGCTCAAAGCCGAATACAGCATCACCACCGACGAGGAATACTTCCTCAAATGGGATGACGCCAAGTTGAGTTATGGTCCCAAACGACTGGGCGACAGTGTCTTCATCAAGAATCATCCGCTGCTTTTCCAGACCACCATCGAGGAGCAGGAGCCGCACGCCGAATGCCGCGACGGGCAGTGGATGCTCTACCCCGTCTACGGGCGCGACATGGACTTCGACTTCGACCCCCTGGCGGCCACATTCTTCATGGTGACGCGCTACGAGGAGTACCTGCCCCACCGCGAGGACGAGCACGGCCGCTTCAACGCCAGCGAGAGCCTGGCCTGGAAGGCGGGCTTCCTGGACCAGCCCGTGGTGGACCAGTGGGCACGCCTCATCCGCAGCAAAATCGTCGAGCGCTTCCCCGGCTACGACATGCCGAAACAGCTCTACACCTTTGTGCAGACGGTGGACATCGACGCCGCATGGCGCTACCTCCACAAGGGCACCTTCCGCACCTTGGTGGGCATGGCTCGCGACCTCTTCTCCCGCCGCCAGCCCGACGAGGTGGCACGGCGCATCAAGGTGTTGATGCACAAGGAAGAAGACCCGTTCGACACCTTCGACTACATCATCGACCGCCACCAGCGGGTGCCGGGATCGTACCTGCTGTTCTTCGTGCTGCTGGCCGACTACGGGCAGTACGACAAGCCCGCCTCGTTCCTCAACCGCCACACGCGCGAGCTGGTGCAGCACCTGGGCGACTACGCCAAGATGGGGCTCCATCCGGGCTACCACTCGCTGGAGCAGCCCATGCGCCTCGACACCGAGAAGAAGCGCCTGGAGAGCATCATCCACCGCACGGTGGTGCGCGGACGCTACCACTTCCTGCGCCTGCGCCTGCCGCGGTCCTACCGCATCATGCAGCACGCCGGCATACGCCACGACTACACCATGGGCTACGCCGACGCCGTGGGCTTCCGCGCCGGCATCAGCGTGCCCTACCCCTTCTACGACGTGGAGCGCGACCACGAGAACGACCTGCTGATACATCCTTTCTGCGTGATGGACACCACGCTGAAGAAATACCTCAACCTCAGCCCCGCGGAAGGGCTGGAGGAATACAAGAGGCTCATCGACCTCGTGCGCAAGGTCGACGGCACTTTCTGCTGCATTGTGCACAACCAGAACCTCAACGAGCTGGACGGATGGGCCGGATGGAAAGACACCTATGAGAAGATGGTGGAATATGCTGGAAACAAACAAGTAACGACATGATAAACTACAAGGAGAAACTGGCTCCGGTGAAGGCATTTGTTTTCGACTTCGACGGAGTGATGACCAACGGCGACGTGTGGACCTACGGTGACGGGGAAGCAGTGCGCTGCGGCAACATCAAGGACGGCTTCGCAGTTCAGTATGCCGTGAAAAAAGGCTATCTGGTGGCCGTGATATCGGGCGCCACATCGAAGAGCATCGACAACCGCATGCACTCGCTGGGCGTGGAACAGGTCTACACCGGTTGCGGCGACAAGATAAAGACCTACGAGAAATTCCTGTCCGACAACGGGTTGACCGACGAGCAGGTGCTCTACATGGGCGACGACCTGCCCGACTATCCGCTGCTCCGGCGCGCGGGTGTGGCCACCTGCCCCGCCGACGCGGCGGTGGAGGTCAAGGCCGTGGCCGACTACATATCCCTCATGCCCGGGGGCAAGGGATGCGTGCGCGACGTGATAGAACAGGTGATGCGCTTGCACGGTACATGGTTCCACGAAGACGCTGTGGTATGGTAACGCGCAGGATAACAGCCGTGCTGGCACTGTCCATGGCCTTGCAGTTGACAACCGCAGGGCAGAACTACGACGTGAACGACACGGTGACCGAATATCCCCTGAAAGGCACCTACTACCACAACAAATTCGAAGGGCGGAAAACCGCCTGCGGCGAGATTTTCGACCAGAACCTCTTCACCGCCGCCCACTGGAAACTCAAGATGGGCACCTATGTGCTGGTTACGAACCAGAGCACTGGCCTTCAAGTCATTGTAAAGATCAACGACCGCTGTCCCAAACGCGGGGTAATCGACATGACCAACCGGGCCGCCAACGCCATAGGCATCCGCGGATGCCAGCCGGTGAGGGTGCGCGTGCTGCCACCGGGATACGAAGAGCGCTGCGAGGCGCAGGACGCCCTGTTCGACTCCGTGGCGTCGCGTTTCGCGTCGGGCAAATACAGCCTCAACGGTGGCAAAGCCCAACCCAAACCCAGCGCCACCAAGGCCTCCAAAAAAGGCAAAGGGGAGAAGCTGGTGCTGCCGAAACTGGACAACCGGCCGTCGGCCGAGGCGGCCGGGCTGCGCTACAACATCGTCCTGTGTACGGTGCAAAGCCACGGCAAGGCCTTCGAGACGATACAAAAACTGCCTGACCCCTACCGCGACAAAGCCATCGTCGACTCGGCCGACAGCGAATCGTTCACACTCATCCTCGATGTGAAACTGGAAAAAAAGAAAGCGCAGGAGCTCAGCAGAGCGCTGAAACACACCTTTGGAGAGTGCCAAATAACCCCTTCGGAATGAAAAAAATGAAAAAAAATTTAGATTTTTTTGCATTATTTAAATAATTATTACTATCTTTGCACAATCAATTTCCACTACAAAAACCCTGGTTGGAATTGACCGAACATTGATTTAAAACGATAAAAAACAGGCCGTTGTGGCAAAACTAGATAGACAGAGAAGAGAACATTGGGCATCCAAAATAGCGTCATTTTTGGTGATAATGGTGCTGTTTTCCCCCGTTTGCAAGGCGCAGAACGAGGGTCAGTACACCCATTTCATGTTCAATCGTCTCAGTTATAACCCCGCCTATGCCGGCAGTTCCGGAGCAATATCTTTCACCCTGTTGTACAACAACCAATGGTTAGGTCTCGACCTGCAGGCTCCCGTGCCCGGCGTCGACGCCGGCACCACGCCCGTGAACTACCTCTTCTCGTTCGACATGCCCATCCGGTGGCTGCATGGCGGCATCGGCATGATTCTCAACTCGCAATCTATCGGTTACCATAACAATACAACCATCGACATCGACTACGCCTTCCGTATGTATTGGGGTCCCGGCAACCTTGCCGCTGCCGTCGAGGCCAACCTCTACAGTTTCGGTTTCAACACCTCGAACCTCTACGGATGCAGCGACCTGACTGGTGACCCCGGCAGTCCGTCGAGCAGCGCCGGCGACCCCGCCGTGAGCAACCAGGATGTGTCGGACTTCCTGATTGATGTGTCGACCGGTCTGTACTACCAGGTTCCCGGAGTGTGGTACGCCAGCCTTTCGGTGAAGAACCTGCTGGGTTCGCACAGCGACAAACTGAACTATCAAAACGCCCGCACCGTCTACGCGATGGGCGGATACGAGTACCAGTTCCCCTACAACCCCTCGTTCAAACTCAAACCGTCGGTACTGGTGAAAGGCGCCAGCATGACGGTGTGGCAGGCCGAGGCGGCACTGATTGCCGAATACGACAACGCCTTCTGGGGCGGCCTGGGCTATCGTCTGCGCGATGCCTTCACCTTCATGGCAGGCATCAACTGGAAATGGCTCCGCATCGGTGTGGCCTACGACCTCACGACCTCGAAACTGGGCTACATGAAGCCGGGCCGAAGCCTGGGTACCTTCGAGATCTTCCTCAACGGAAGCTTCCGTATCGACATTCCGAAACGCAGACCGACAGTCTCGGGCAACACTCGTTTGACTAGATAATAATATATTAAGAATTCATAAATAAATGAAACTTTTTTGAGAAAAATACGTTTAAGAATAAAATAAAACATTGACAATATGAAGAAGCTGCTTTTCATCCTCGCCGCATCGACAGCCCTATTGTGGAGCTGCAAATCCGCCAACAACGGAGAAGTTGTGGGTGTCAACGACCGCCCCTATTTTGAGGATATCGACCTCAAAGGCATGGTGTTTGTCAACCAAGGCAACTACACCATGGGCGCCGGAGTGCAGAACGTCACCTACGGACGCACCCCTCAACCCCGCAAGATGCAGATTGGATCGTTTTTCATGGACGAGACCGAGATTACGAATAACGAGTATCGCCAGTTTGTGGCAGCAGTGCGCGACTCCGTAGCCCGCCGCATCCTCGGCGAGGCTGGCGCAGAAGGCTTTCTCATTGAAGAAGACGAATATGGCGAGCCCCTCGACCCCGCAAGACTCAACTATAAGACGAAGATCGACTACGCCGACCCCGAGATTCGCCAGTACCTGATAGACGGCGGTTTCTATATCACCGACATCTATCACCGCAAAGCCATCGACGTGTCGAAGATGAACTATGAATACTACTTCATCGACTACACCCAAGTTGCCGAGAAAGAGAACAACATCGAAACCAAGAGCGAGTACCGCGGCACCTCCTTCGCCGTGCGTCCCAAAGGTTTGAACAACCGCAACTCGCAGATTCAGCGCGAATACATCAACATCTATCCCGATACGCTCTGCTGGGTGCACGACTATGCTTACAGCATGAACGAGGACTATTCCCGCAGCTACTTCTCCTCGCCCGCCTACGACAACTACCCCGTGGTTGGAGTGAGCTGGCGCCAGGCCCGTGCTTTCTGTGTGTGGCGTTCCAACATGCTGAACAACTACCTTGAAAGCATCAACTATTCCAAGCTGAACGACTTCCGCCTGCCCACCGAGAGCGAATGGGAGTTTGCTGCCCGCGGCGGCATCCAGGCCCAGAGCTATCCTTGGGGCGGACCATACGTGCGCAATCCAAACGGTTGCTTCCTGGCCAACTACGAGCCTCTTAAGGGTGCCTACGACGACGATGGTGGCGTGAAGACCCTGATGGTCGGCCACTATGCCCCCAACGACTACGGCCTGTACGACATGTCCGGCAACGTCAGCGAGTGGTGCTATGACACCTATGCAGAAGCCACTTACGTCGTGGCCAATGCCATCACCCCCTACTACAACTACAATGCCAAGGACAACGACGCCCTGTCCATGAAGCGCAAAGTGGTCCGTGGCGGCAGCTGGAAAGACCAAAAGTACTTCATCCAGGTCCAGACCCGAGACTTCGAGTTCATGGACACCGCCAAGTGCTACATCGGCTTCCGCTGCGTGCAGCCCTACCTGGGCCGTGTGAAGGGTGACAACCTGCGCACCGCCTCCAACGTGGCACAGTAAAGAAACAAGCACAATAACATAAAAAAACACATTTACAAATAAGCAACACAAAAAACATTTGAATTATGAGCTTCATTAACAATCTCGTTCGCAGTAAAGGATACAAGACCTTCATGGCTTATCTTTATGGTTGGGGAGCAGCCGTCGTTATCGTTGGTGCACTGTTCAAAATCATGCACTGGCCCGGTGCCAACATGATGCTTATCGCAGGTATGGGTGTTGAAGGTGTCATCTTCTTCCTTTCGGCTTTCGAACCGCCTCACAAAGAGTGGGACTGGAGCCTTGTCTACCCCGAACTTGCCGGTATGATTGACGAAGCCGCCATCAACGGTGAGGTGGAACTCGACGAAAACGGCAATCCCATCGAGAAAGCCGCCGACCTGCCCGTCAGCAAAGACCCGCTTACTGCCAAACTGGACAAGATGCTTGAAGACGCCAATATCAGTCCCGAACTGATTGACCGCCTTGGACAAGGCATGCAGAACCTGGCCGAGAGCGCCAATTCGATGAACAATATGGCCAATGTCACTGCCGCTACCGACAAGTTTGTCAGCAACATGGATGGCGTGGCCAGCCAGGCCGGCCGCCTGCTCGAAAGCATGCAGGGCGCCCCCGAGGTCATCTCCACCCTCTCCACCATCTATCAGGAGACCGCCCAGTCGCTCAACGGCGAGGTGTCCTACGTCGAGGAGATGAAGAAGATGTCCGCCAGCCTCAGCAGCATCAATGCCATGTACGAGATGCAAATCAACAATGCTTCCACTCAGATGAACCTCAACAAGGAGTTCGAGGAGAAGATGGGCACCATGCTGGCCAACTTCACCAACTCCGCCGACGGTATCAAGAAGTACAAAGAGCAGGTTGATGCCCTCACCCGCAAGGTTGCCGAACTGAACAACGTATACGGCAACATGCTGGCCGCCATGCAGACCAGACTCTAAGCTACACCCTGATTAGTATATATAAACTTAATGAAAACTAAAAAGGAATAGACAATGGGTGCAACAAACTGTCCGGAAACACCGCGACAAAAAATGATTACAATGATGTACCTCGTGTACACCGCCATGTTGGCACTGAACGTCTCGGCCGAAGTCGTGAACGGCTTCAAGAGCGTTGCCACTGCCACACATAAGTCCAACCAGCTCATTGCAGAGAAACTCGACGATACCTACACCAATTTCGACCTGGCCCTCAAAAACAGTAAAGAAAAGGTGCAGGAGAAATACGACCGTGCACAGGAAATCAAAGCCCTCTCCAAAGACCTCACATCCTTCATCGACAGTGTCGAATTTGCCTTTATCGGTGGCGAAGTGGCCTCCAAAGCCGAAATCAAAACCTATACCGGCGAAGGAAAAGAGAATGAGCACAAGCGTACCATCATCCTCCAGGACCCCGAAACCAAACAGGCCATTCCTGACAGCGTACGCGCTGCCCTCGACGAAGGCGGTTTCAGTTGGTTCACCGACAAGCAATTGGAAGACAACCACAAACCGGCCAACTTCTTCCTGGGCGAATCTGGAGTAGTGCACGAAGACCGTGCCGCTTTCCAACTCAAGCAGAAGATTCTCAACTACAAGAAACGTATTAACACCGTGCTCGGCGAGGACTCCGCCCTTGTCCATCTGGGACTTGACATGTCCGACGGCTACGACAAAGACGGCAAATCACAATCCTGGGAGATGCTCAATTTCAACGAGGTCATCACAGGTGCTGCCTTGGTCACCCTGACGCGTCTCAGAGCCGAAGTGATGAATGCCGAGTTCGATGCCGTCAACATGCTCTACAAACAGGTTAGCAAGGGTGACATGACCTTCAGCGACGTGGCCATGATTTCGCGCCCCCGCTCCACCTATATTCTCCAGGGTGGTACCTACGAGACCAAAATCAATGTGGCTGCCTACGACTCCAAACAGCAGTTCCGCGCCACCATCAATGGACAGAACCTCGTCAGCGGCGATAGCGGTACTGTGGTTTACAAGACCACCTGCAACAACCTTGGACCGCAGCGCATCACTGGCACAGCCTATGTCACCTCCCCTGACGGTGGTACGAAGGAATATCCCATCAACGATGTTTACTTCGTGGCCAAACCTGCTGGTGTTGTCCAGCTCGACGGCCTGCAAGTGGTGTATGCCGGTCTTGAAAACCCCATCACGGTTTCCGCTGCCGGTATTGATACCCGCAACCTGAAGCCCGTCCTCGATGGCCAAGGAACCATCGCTCCTAGCACCGGCGAAGGCAAATACATCCTCAAACCTGCCTCTGGTCAGAAAAACCTCACCATCAACATCGACGCTACCATCGACAAGAAAGTCACTCGCGTGGGTTCCTACCGCTATATCGTGAAAGACATTCCTGCCCCTGTGCTCTCCATCAATGGTATTCCCAGTGGTGACAAAATTGCAAGAAAAGACCTTACTGCCAATACCGTTGTCGTGGCTCTTAAGGATCCTGGCTTCCTGCTTAAGATTGATCCGAAGATGATACGTATCGTCAAGATGCTTGTCTCCGTAGGCACCAAGGAGGAAACAGTTCAAGGGCCACGCTTCAATGCAACTATCGAGTCCTTCATCCGCAAGGCCAACAAAGGCGAGAAACTAGTCATCATTGCCACCGTCATGATGCCCGATGGCAAGACCAAGCAGTCGCAATACACTGTAACATTAAAATAAACTGAAATATGAAAAAAGTCCTGTTCTATGTGCTTGCAGTATTAGCCTATTGCACCACAGCCAATGCACAGAGCATCATCGATGCAGACGACCAGAGCAACCCCAATGACTTTTACACGAAAGTCAGCACAACGGGTAAAAAGCCTATGCCGTACCCCCCCGTACGACAGAGCGATGTCATCTGGGAGAAGGTTGTCTGGAGAGAAATCGACTTCAACGAAAGGTTCAATCAGTTCTTTTACTTCCCCACCAATGACTCCGTCAACTCACAGGGACGAACCAATCTAGTCAGTCTCATCCTCCGTGCCGTTAAAAACGGAGAAATATCCAACGTCTATGATGACGATGACATGAAAGCCCCCAAAGACCCAGCCAAAGCAATTTCTGACCTCGCTGGCGAGCCTATCGAAAGAGAGCGCCCGAAAGTTGACGCAGATGGTCAGACCATATTTGATGAGGATGGTGAACCAGAAATGGAGAAATGGCTGCAAGAACGTACTTTCGATATTACCACCGCCACCAAAATACGTATCAAAGAAAGATGGTATATCGACAAACAAGACTCCCGTCAAAAGGTTCGTATCCTTGGTCTTGCTTTCGAATACGACAAAGAATTGGCTAGCGGCAATACCGCTCGCAACTGGTCGTTCTGGATTCCCATGAACGATATGGCTGTGCGCAACGTCCTTGTCAATACCGATGCTTTTGACGAGAACAATGACGTAGTCGAGAATTCCTACGACGATGTTTTCATCGCACGCTACTTTGATAGCTACATTATCCGCACGTCGAATATCCACAACCGCTCCATCTCCGACTACCTGGTTGGCGAAGATGCCATCCTCGAGGCTCAAAAACTTGAGGAAGAGATTTACGACATTGAATCCGACATGTGGGAATACTAGTAGGTTAAGTGTTAAAATGCATGAATCAAGAGTTAAGAGTCAAGGCTCTTAACTCTTTTTTTCGATGAAAGAGAAACTGCTCATATTAACCGTGCTACTGCATCTGGCCTCCTTCGCAACAGCCCAGACCATTGATTCGCTCCATGATAGTTTTTATAGCAATCATCCTCAGGGCGATGCAAAGCCCATCCCCTACCCTTACGTCAGGCAGTCGGACATTGTATGGAGCACAGATTTGTGGAAAACCATCGAAGCATCAGAGAAATTCAATCAATTCTTCTACTTCCCCAACGACGAGTACCATACCTACGGAAAGAAAAGCCTGGCATTTATACTGTGGGATGCCATGGCCGCGGGGGAGATACCCATCTACGAAGACGACGAGCTGCTGATTCCAATCGACAACGAAGCCTTTGTCGAACGTTATACACGTCCTGACACCATCCAGCTGGAGATTGGCTACGACGAGGACGACAACGAGCTCTACAAAACAATCATCCGGCCAAAGTACTTCGACGGATCGGAAATCTACAGCTACGCCCTGCGAGAGACATGGTTCATCGGGAAGCAGGATGCCCGCCAGGACTCTCGACGCATAGCTCTGGCTCCTCTAAAGGAGACCTTCCGCGAGCTGCTGCAGGGAGAGGACATTCCGCTGGGCATACAGCCCCTTTTCTGGGTGCCCATGCAACATCCTGCAGTACGCGCACTCCTGGTGCGCTACACTGCCTATATCGACGAATCTAACCTTGCACGGCAACCCTCCTGGGACTGGGTTTTCATCAACCAACACTACAGCGCCTACGTCACACGCGAGAGCAACGTCTCTTTACGCAAAATCAGCGATTACGTCACCGGCGAGGATGCCATACTGGAGGCTGCGAGAATTGAAGACAAAATCTTCGATCTGGAAAGCGACATGTGGGAGTACTAGGCACCCCATCCGCGCCATCTTTCAATACACTCTTTCATATCTGCCGGCAGCGGGCTTTCGAAGTGCATTTTCTCCTTGGTTCCTGGATGGACAAAACCGAGGACTAGTGCATGCAGCGCCTGCCGTGGCAGTACCGCAAAACAATTCTCCACAAACTGGCGATATCGGGTGAAGGTCGTTCCTTTGACGATAGCATCCCCACCGTATGCGGCATCATTAAACAGCGGGTGGCCTATATGCTTCATGTGGGCACGTATCTGATGGGTACGGCCTGTTTCGAGGACACATTCAACAAGGGTGACATAACCGAACCGTTCCAGCACACGCCAATGCGTAACGGCGTGTTTCCCTTTCTGCTCCTCCTCCGGCACACCCTCCTCGTGGGGATAGACACACATCACCTTGCGGTCTTTCGGCGAACGGCCCAGATTGCCTACAATGGTGCCACTGTCCTCGTCAAAATCGCCCCATACCAAGGCATTGTATTTCCTTTCAATCGTATGGTCGAAGAACTGCTTGGCAAGGAACACCTGAGCCTCTTCGTTCTTGGCCACAAGCAGCAGTCCCGATGTGTCTTTGTCTATACGATGCACCAGATAAGGCTTGGCCTCCTGCCCGTCCCTGGTCTTCATGCCCTGAAAGTGGTACAACAGGCCGTTGACCAGCGTCCCTGTCCAGTTTCCCACGCCGGGGTGCACCACCAAACCGGGCTGTTTCTCAATCACAATCACGTCCTCGTCTTCATAGACAATATTGAGGTCCAACGGCTCCGGCAACATTTCGAACTCGTGCGGAGGCTCCGGCAGCAAGACACTGATTTCGTCCAATGGCTTCACACGGTAATTGGCCTTTACCGCCTTGCCGTTGACAACAATGCATTCGGCCTTCGTTGCCGCCTGTATCTTGGTGCGCGACACGCCCTGCAGGTGCATCTGCAGGTACCTGTCGATGCGCAGCATCGCCTGTCCGCGGTCCACAACCACATGGTGATGTTCGTACAGCTCCTGTTGCTGGTCGTCTATTTCAAGTTCTTCAGCCATCAATGTTTGATTATTAGTTTCTTTATCCCGACGGCCTTCTCGCCGTCCTCACAGCGCACCACGTAGACTCCGTTGGCCAGTCCGCGTGTTTCTATCCGGTTGCCCCTTGCGCTGGCAACCAGTTTCCCCGTCATATCATAAATCCTTATTTCCCCGTCCGTCGACAGTCCCTCCATCCACACTTCCTCGTCCGCCGGATTGGGATACATCCGCCATTCAGCCTCACGGCCCGGCTGTTCAATCCCGACCGTGGCACTGACGCCGAAGCAGGGTCGCAGCATCAGCGCACCCCGCAGGATGCTCCGTTGCCATTCGGTACCCGTCAGGTAGCAAATCCTATCGCTGGCATCGCAATTGCGGTCAAAACCTAGGTTGATAAAATAATTGTTTGCCTGCTCGAACCCGACAAAGATGCTGTCGCTGACAGTCACCGCGCTTTCCAGCACATAGCGCTTATAAACGTCTATGCCGTCAAACGCAGGCCTGCGGCCCGTATGGTCACGATAGAGCACCTCTCGCGGCATACCGTTTTCACAACGCCAGATGGTAATATAGAACGGAATATCCTCGTTCTCGCCGCCCAGCGAGCGGTTGAAACACATATCCACCGCCGTAAGCGTATCCTCCACGTTCAGGTCGAAACGGTAGGCCAGATACACACGACTCGCCGTCGACGTCAGGCCGTAGCCGTTCTCCGCCGTGCCGTCGTCGTAGGCATAGTAGTCGGCAAACACCTGGCTGAACCTTACCGTATCGTTGCCTCTGTGCATGTCGCCGCCCACACCCTCTCTCACCGTATGCACAACCGTGTATTCCCTCTGCACCGGCCCTTCCGGGAACGCATATCCCACCGACGGCGTGGCATGAGCCGCAGCCGTCTGGTAAACGCCGTCAGGCAGGAATGGCGGCGCATTCTCAAAACCGCCGTCATACCGGTACAGCGTGTCGCCCTGCTCGTCGAGCACGGCATATTTGTATTGTGTGGCCAATGCCGAACCAAAGAGATTCGTGATGGTCATTTCCATCGTTCCCGCCGTGTCGCTTTGGCGGTATTGCCTTGCGGGCATAGCTTGGTAGTGGGCCAGCATCGAGGGGGCCGGGGCCACGAAAGCCACGTCCCTGAATTCGGGCGCCCCCACGCTTGTGCGCCCCTGGTCCATCAGCACATAGTCCAAATGCCAGTAGTCGCAGTTGCCGGCCAGGCCCGGCTTGCTGGTGACCGCCACCGAGCATAGGTTCCTGAAACGGAAAGCAAAACTGTCGGTGAAGAAGGCACTGTCGGTGACTGCCACAGCCACATACTGCCAGTCCCGGCCCGTAGCGCTCACCAGCGAGTCCACCTCCGTGCCACCGCGGGCCCACATGGTCACCCAGGTGCTGTCCGCAGCACGATAGAATTCCAGCATCAGCGAATCGCTCGCTTCCGGCGCATCGCCAATGTGCAGCCACAGGTCGCCCTTGCCGCCGCCCGGCAGGTAGTAGAAACTCAGCACCACCGAGTCGGCCGGGGCCAGTGCCCCCAGCTCGATGGTCTGCGAGCAGAGCGTGTCGGCAGTGAACAAACCCGCCGCGGCGCCTTCATACAGCCTTCCGTCGGCTCCCACGGCATCCAGTGTGGCAACCCCCACCGTCGGGGGCATCAGGCCGGCTCCGTTGCCGACGGTCACTCCGCGCGACACCCACAGGTCCGCCGCTGGGAAAACGCCCCTTGCGGAGAAATCGTCGAAGAAAGGCAGCTGCACAGGCTCCCCGGCCGTCTTGGCCGCAGGCCGTGCCTGGGGACCCCACTGCAACGGCAGCAACACCTCCTGGGCGGTGGTGGAATTGAAAATTGAAAATTGGAAATTGAAAACCAGCAGACATACCAAGAGCCTCGCGGGCCGCAAAGCTCCGGTCCTCAAGCCCGTTCTGCCTTCTCCCTTCCTCGTTCCTACCATGACCACGAATCAGAATTGTCCTCAATATCCTCCGGACTCGGACGGCCGTCGTCCACCTCGTTGGGGTCTATAATCTTGCTCGAGTCCACCTTGAACTCCGATATCATCCTCGCCACGTCGGTGTTGTCGGCGTCGATATACCACAGCTCCACGCTCGTGCCGTAGGGGTACTTGTTCACCCCCGTGTAGTCGGGTTCCTGCCTGTATACCACCGCCGTGCGTTTGTCTTTCACGTCGCGGAAATGTTCCTTACCCACATTGAGCGACACCGACAGGATGTCGCGACGGGCTCTGTCGGCGGTCTTGCCGATGACAAACGGCACACTGTTGCTTCCCGTGCCGTCGCCGCTGCCCACCACAAGGTCCACCACCGACCCGCGGGCTATCTGCTGCCCCGCATAGAGGCTCTTGCCCTTGCAGCTCTGGTCCACCACACTGTTCTTATACGGGTCTTCGACAAATGTCAGCTTGCCAACCGAAAGGCCTATGCCATAGAGCTCCGACACCGCCTGTCTCACCGAGAGACCTGCCAGCTCGGGCAGTATGGCGTCGTCGGCGTTGTACGACGTAATGCTCAGGTACACCTTGCGTCCACTCTTCACCATGGTGCCTCCCTTGGGGTCCTGCGTCAGGATGGTGCCGCCCGCCTCGCCCTCGCGGAAGATGGAGTCCTGCACCACAAATTCCAGCCCTATCCCGTCGTTGGCCATAGCCTCCTCGATGCTCATACCCACCATGTCGGGTATCTCGCTCTCGGCGCCCTGGCGGGCATAGATGCGTATGAAAACAAACACCAGCACCAGTATCACCGCCGACACGCCGACCATGATCAGCAGGTGCAGTGCCCACGGGTATTTCTTGAAAAACTGTCCTTTTTCCATAATGCTTTAATAACGGCAGAAAACGTTTTTTATTGTACCAAACGGCCAATGAGTGTCGCGGCCGTGCAACTCTCCACCCTCACCCTCCGGTAGGTGCCCGGCACGGCGTCGCCGCGGTCGAACACCAGCACCTTGTTCTGGCTGTTGCGGCCGAAGAGCTGCTCCTTCGAGCGGTGGCTCTCGCCTTCCACCAGCACCTCATACTCGCGGCCCACCTCCCGGCGGTTGTTCTCCAGCGCAATCTCGCCCTGCAGGGCGATGATTTCGTTCAGCCTGCGGGTCTTCTCCTCCTCCGCAATGTCGTCGGCCAGGTGCTTCCACGCGTAGGTGCCCTCGCGCAGCGAATACTTGAACATGTAGGCGTAGTCGTAGCGCACCTTGCGGAAGAGCTCCAGCGTGTCCTCGTGGTCCTCCAGCGTCTCGCCGGAGAAGCCGGCAATGACATCGGTGGTGATGGAGCAGTCGGGCAGGTAGCGACGTATGGCCGCCACGCGGTCCAGATACCACTCCACAGTGTATTTCCTGTTCATCAGCTTCAGCATCCTGTTGCTTCCGCTCTGCACCGGCAGGTGAATGCAACGGCAGATGTTCGCGTGCTTTGCCATCACCTCCAGCAGCCTGTCGCTGAGGTCCTTGGGGTGCGACGTGGCGAAACGCACCCGCAGCTGCGGGTCGATACTCGCCACCATATCCATCAATTCGGGGAAACCCACGTTCTCCCACGCGTAGCTGTTCACGTTCTGACCCAGCAGCGTCACCTCGCGGTAGCCCTGCCCGAAGAGCGTGCGGGCCTCGCGAACGATGGTCTCGGGGTCGCGGCTGCGCTCGCGGCCGCGGGTGTAGGGCACCACGCAGTAGGCGCAATAGTTCTGGCAACCGCGCATAATGCTGATATAGGCCGAAATGCCGTTGCCCGCCAGGCGCACAGGCTCGATGTCGGCGTAGGTCTCGGTGGTGCTCAGCTCCACCTCGGCGGCCTTTTGGCCACGGCGCACCTGCTGCAGCATCTCCGGCAACCTCCGGTAGGCGTCGGGGCCGCACACGAAGCTCACATTGTCCTCCTCGGCCATCAGGCGGCTCTGCAGACGCTCGGCCATGCAGCCCAGCACGCCCACGCGCAGGCCCGGACGGCGGCTCTGCAGGGCCCGCAGCTCGCGCACACGGTGGCGCACACGCTGCTCGGCGTTGTCGCGGATGGCGCAGGTGTTGATCAGGATGAAGTCGGCCTCGCCCGCCTCGGCGGCCATGCCGTAGCCCGCCTGCTGCAGGATGGAGGCTATCACCTCGCTGTCGGCGAAGTTCATCTGGCATCCGTAAGTCTCTATATATATGTTTTCCATCTATTAAAAATCACCATTTTGAAGATGCAAAAATACACAAAAAAATCCATTTGAAACCATAATCGGGAAAAAAGTTGTATCTTTGCAGCACCTTCCGCCGGGCGTCCGCCGCCCAAAGAGGCACTGCAACAACCAATTGAACGAAAAAAACAACATTTTTATAGTCATCAAACATGAACTGGAAAGACGAATATAAACGAAAAGTATCCACCGCCGAGGAAGCCATCAAGGACATCCACGACGGCGACTGCGTCGTTCTGGGCCATGCCGCCGCCGTGCCCAAAATAGTCCCCCACGTCATGGCCGAACACTGCGAGGACTACAACGACGTCCTCATCTTCCACATGACCACCCTCGGCGACAACGAACTGCTGCACCCCCGCTGCTACGGCCACTTCCGCCACGTCAGCAACTTCCTCAGCGGCAACTCCCGCGAGGCCGTCAACCACCTCAACGGCGACTTCTTCCCCGCCTACTTCCACGATGTGCCCGAAATGATCGGCGACGAAATACCCTGCGAGGTGGCCGTCTTCCAAGCCACTCCCCCCAACGACGAAGGCTACTGCTCCCTCGGCGTCAGCTGCGACTACGCCCAGGCCGCCATCCGCCGCGCCCGCTCCGTCATCATCGAAACCAACGAACTCATGCCCTTCGTCTCCGGCGACAACATGATCCACGTCTCCCAGATCGAC
>Ga0310697_10001560_pt1 | contig 26412 bp, 17 predicted proteins | sample 172DNAGHGlowgp2_FD_203883 | JGI IMG/M metagenome (GOLD analysis project Ga0310697, IMG submission 203883) | Sheep rumen microbial communities from Palmerston North, Manawatu-Wanganui, New Zealand - 1728 DNA GHGlow gp2 (v2) (version 2) | ecosystem: Host-associated > Mammals > Digestive system >...
CAATCTGCCTTTCAGTTATGATTATCCGTATACGTATACACAAGAGTTATTCCTGTCAGATGAATTACCATCGTATCCTTATATTATCAGTTCACTCGCATTGCAATATTTCTACGATGATGCCGGATCCCGCAATGTAGATATTTATTTAGGACATACACAAACCAGCCAGTTCAATAACAGTATGGATTTTGTTCCATCATCAAATCTTACCTTGGTTTATTCTGGCAATATTAATCCGTCAAATGATGAGGACGAAGGATGGGTAATCATTCCCTTCTCTACGAATTTTAACTATAATGGCACTGACAATTTGGTTGTGGTCATCGACGATAACAGTGGTACAAATGTATATGGTGAATCCTATATGTATTCACATCCCACTTCACAGGCGGTGTCTATGGTGACATTCTATCATCTATATGGGGAGTGTCCCAATATTCACCCCGATAATCCGTATCAAGCAGGAGAATTATACACATACAGTTATCGTAACAATATTCAATTCTTTGGAACTTGCGATACCACTCAAACGTGCTATTCTCCCAACCTTATTGTTGAAAACATTACCGATTCGTCTGTCTCCCTACTATGGGCAGTGGACGCTGGTGTCAGTTATGAGCTGCAATACAAGTCCAGTAACGAAACAGCTTACACTTCGCTGCCTACCATTGGTAATAATTATACCCTCGGTGGTCTTTCATTCAATACTGACTACACCGTCCGTATGAGGCAGATATGTGGTGACGGAGATACCAGCGCATGGAAGACATTGGAATTCACAACAAGCGTTCCTCAATTTGATATATTATATGTTAAGGAGAATGCCACGGGCAATGGAACCTCATGGAGCAACGCCACTGGTGACCTGAACTGGGCACTATCCACGGCTAATGCCGTGAAACAGACCTATGGCACAGCACCTGTCGTCTGGGTGGCACAGGGAACCTACTATGGCGATACTACTGCTGAGAATGCTTTCACAATGGTGGATGGCATCCACGTTTACGGCGGTTTCTCCGGCAACGGAACCGAACACGATGTCAATGCCTATCCCACCATTCTTGACGGACAGAATGTCCGCCGTGTGCTTTATCAGCCAAATCATTTCGACAGCACTACGGTGTGGAGTGGGTTCACAATTCGTAATGGCAATAGCGGCAACGGTGGCGGTGCTTATCTGCGGGACAACGGCTTTCTGGCACTCTGCGACATACACGACAATATCGCCTCTTATGGCAGCGGTGTATATACGCAAAACAGAAGCAACAACTATTCTTCAATGCTAATCTATTGTAAAATCACCAACAACGGAAGCAACAACAATACCGCTGTCAGTGAGGGTGCTGGTGTGTATGTCGACAAAGCAATTGTGTACAATTGCTTGATTGCAAATAATGCTGCCCGCTATGGTGCTGTTTCTGTCGACTATGATGGTTCGTATTTCTACAACTGCAATATTGTCAATAATCTAAGCACCAATGGCGCAGACGTTCAAGTAGAAGAGACTGCCCATTTCTACAACTGTATCATTTGGGGCAATCGTAATGCAGGCAGCAGAATCAATGGCAACGCAACCCTATACAATTGCGCCGTCGAAGGCGGCTATAATGGATCAGGTAATGTGTCGCTGAGTTCTGCCAATAACGACGGCGGCTTGTTAAATCCCAGGTTTGTGCATCCTTCATCTGGGGCCGGTGTAGGCTACTACGATGGCGACTGGCACCTGATGGACAGCTCTGCCTGCATTAATCGTGGTCGTTCCTTGAATGCACACACCCAGTACCCAACCGACTTGGATGGCTCCAGTCGTGTACAGCAAGGTTCGGTGGACATAGGTTGCTATGAGTCGCCCTATCAAGAAGCTCCCAGGCTGCATCACCCCGATGGCATTATGTATGTTAAAGAGGGCGGCACAGGCAACGGCACTTCGTGGAACAACGCTATGGGCAACCTTGCCGACGCACTGCAGTTGGCTCCTTTCACCGATGCACAGCAAGTCTGGGTGTCCGGGGGTACCTATGCCGGTGGCATAATGATGACCGAGGGCATCAATGTCTATGGCGGTTTCGTTGGAAACGAACCTGCTTCCTATGATGTCAGCCAGCGCGACTGGCGCACGCATACCGCTGTCCTTTCTGGAGGATCGAGAGTTCTGTATCAAGCAGCCGATTTCACTGACAGCACTACTGCCCTTTGGGATGGCTTTATTATAAGAGGAGGTACATCACAAGGTGCATACCTGATGTCCCATTCATCCCTCATTAACTGCATTGTGGAAGGAAATAACGGCGGCGGAATCTACGCTTCTGGAGCAACAGTGAAGAATGTCATCATCAGAAACAATAATGGGGCATATGGTGTGAACACTTACAATTCAGTTTTTTTCAACTGCAATATCCACGACAACAGCAGCGGTGGAGTATACGACAGGGGCAACTCTACTTTCTGGAACTGCAATATCGTTAATAACACCACCAGTAGCGGCTCGTCTTACGCAAATGGAGTATATCTCCGAGGCACGTCATCGTCATATATCAACTGCATCATCTGGGGAAGCAACTCGGAAAACCCTATTATATATGTTTATAACGACCGCTATTACAATCTCGACACCACCTCGTTCACCTATTGCGCCATCCAAGGTGGCCGCACAGGTGTGGGCAACATCACCCTGCCGAGTGGCAATGACGATGCTGGTGGCGTCGCCTTCGAGGACCCCAGCGGCAACGACTACCACCTGACGGCCGCATCGGTCTGCATAGGCTCGGGAAGCAACGCTGCTGTGGCAGACAGTCTTGATTTGGACGGCAATGTCCGTATCTACGACTCTGTGGTGGATATGGGCGTGTACGAGTTGCAGTATTCGCTCACCTGTCCGGCACCTCGCAATCCTCGCGTGGTCAGTGCCGACAGCACGGGTGCCGTGATTGTCTGGAGTGGCGAGACGGGTGCCACCTACCGCGTGAAATACTATAGCGTCATCAATCCCGTTCCCGTGTATGTCACCGTCAGCGACACCACCATCACGCTCCCCAACCTTGCCCAAGGAAGTTACTACTGGCGGGTACAGCGTTACTGCTCGGTATCCGACACCAGCCTGTGGGCCAAGGGGCCTTCATTCTGCACCGTGCATCCCGAAGAACCTATTGTGGAGGGCGGGTCTTATAAGGTTTACACTGCCGGACAACTGATGTGGATTGCTGGGGTGGTGAATGGCACCGTCACGTCAGGTACTGAAGGCATCTATCCCACCAACAATACCAATATGACGGGTTTGAAGGTGGAACTGATGAATAATATAGATATTACAGGTATTGAATGGGCTTCGATAGGTAATCATGAAAGCTATTACCGTAGTGGCTATGGTACTTATTATCGCAGTTTCAATGGCGAGTTCGATGGTGGAGGACATGCTGTAATCAACCCTTGTCTGCTCGACCGTTATGCCAACTACGTAGGTCTGTTCGGATACCTAGGAAACGGTAGCGATGTGCATGACTTGGGTATTGAAGGCAATGTGACCATCCATGGTAACAATTATGTGGGTGGAATTGCAGGATATTTCCGAGGTAAACTAACAAACTCCTACAATAAACTAGACGTTGTCGGCAACCAATATATTGGAGGCTTGTGTGGCTATGTGAATTACGATTATGATTATTACTACGACGATGATGACAGTAGTGTTTATAGTTATTCTGGCATCCTCACGAATGTTTACAACATGGGCAATATCCATGGTGCCACATACGTGGGTGGCATCAGTGGTCGTTCTGGTATGATAACCAATGCGTATAACCGTGGAACTATCGAAGCAACAAGCTATTATGCAGGAGGTATAGTTGGATATTCTGGCACTGTTAACAATGCATATAATACGGGAAATGTGACAGGTTCCTATAGTTATAGCGCTATTAATTATGATGGCAGTAGATACAACAGCTATTATCTGGAAGGTGGTTGCGCCAATGGCGGTGGTACACTCTTGTCTGACTACCAGATGCAGCATCCGACCTTCGTATCGACCCTCAACCTCGGTCAGACACCGGCACCATGGCGGTCGGACTACAATCCTGCCATCAATGATGGCTATCCCATCTTGAACTTCGAAGAGCATCAGTTCACCGTTAACTATGCCTATTCGGGTTCGGGCAGTCTGAATATCAAGAATGGCAGCCTGCCGATAAGTCGAGGTGACCGTGTGGCAGACAATGCCCTGCTGTCGGTCACGGCTACTCCTTCTTCCGGCTACCGCCTGGCTTCGTTGGTGGCCGTCCTCGGCGGCACCGACACCCTACAGCTCGACGCATTGGGCTTCGACACCATCCGCATACATTCCGATGTCAATATTATAGCCACTTTCCAGCCCTGCAACGCACTACTGGACATTGACTACCTATCGGCTTCGCACTTCATCACTGGCCAAACTGCCGACATCTCGTGGCAGATTCGTAACGTAGGGAGCGAAGCTACCTGTGGCGCTAACTGGGACGACTATGTTGTTCTCTCCACCGACTCGGCTTCGTTCTATATGTACTCTGATGGATACTATAATTTCAACCATGGTGATTACACTACCATATACTACAGCAATCGGGTATATGATTGGGATTACGACGGCTATCGGTACCCGCAACATCCGTCTTACTTGGAATCCGGACAGAGCTACACTGCTTCCTGCACCTACAATGTGCCTTACAATTTGCAGTACAACTACCGATATATCTTCCTTATCTCTGGCAACCAATATCGTTGCATCCGTATCGAGCGCGACAACTCACCTGTTGCCGACCTGAAGGTAGAGACGGTGGTGGCCCCAGCCAATATGTTTGCTGGCTCGCAGGTGTCGGTGATGGCCAGCGTAAGTAATATTGGCCAAAACCGCACCTCCTCCAATGTGTGGACTGACGCGGTCTATATGTCGTTTAGCCCCACTTGGAACGCGGACAGTGCCACCCTCGTGGGTACCATCCAACACGACGGTCACCTCCACGTGGACAGCAGCTACTCAGTGATATTCACTGCTGACGTCCCCGAACGCTACTATGGCACCTGCTACTTCTACGTGGTGGCCGACTACAACGGCGAAATCCGCGATGTTGACACTACTAACAATGTCCGCCGCTCCGCCCCCGTCAATGTCTTTATGGCCAATCCCTCCGACCTGGTGGTGCAGTCGTTCACCGCCGACAATGAAGTGGCAGTGGGCAACTGCTTAAACTACAACTACCAATTTAGCAATAATGGACCTACTCCGTTAGTGAACAAGGAATGGCAAGATAGAGTTTATCTCGTTCCGATGCAAGACACTACAGGAATTATCGCATCTTCTACTCGATGGAATGAGTCAGGGTATGAGTACTATGAAGAGAACTATGGATGGCATTATAGCGACACTATGCCGATAGGCGTCACACGAGAACGCAACGGAGAAATCTGCATCGATAGATGGTTGTTTGAGGACAACGAATTGGACACCGGCTACTACTACCTATACTTAATGCTCGACTACCAAGATAACATCTTTGAGTATGAGGGTGAGTCAAACAACCTCATCCGACTGTCGCATCCGATACATTTGGTATGGAACACAAGCCAAACGACACAGGCTACCCTTGTTGTTCGCAATCTACAGCTACCCGACGCTGCCCGTGCAGGTCAGCAGGTGCAAGTGGAGTTCGACATTGTCAACCAGTCGGAGGAGATATGGAATGGCTACCTGTCGCCACGCTGCTACCGATACAACAGCTATTACGACGAATACAACAGCTACAACAATTGGTATGAGGATAATGCCACGCAGATAGCTGCTGGCGACAGCGTCCACCGCAGCTATACCATGACGATACCACCCTACTTCTCAAACGACACTGTACGGTTCGCCTTCTCTGCAACAGGGAGCAACTCGTCGCTCAACAGTGCTGCCGCAAAAACAGTATATGTCACTTCCTACGGCTTCGACCTATCGCTGACGCAGTTCAATGCCCCTGCTACAATCACTATGGGCGATAGTATCACTCTCTCATGGACGGTACAGAATGTCAGTGATGTGCCTAACGATAGTATTCCGATGTACCATAGTGATAATTGTGCATATTGGGGAGAATACTATGAATATGACGATAACGGAAACAGACGCTATTATTATCGTTATTATAACGAATGTATTACCAGCTATTCACAAGGATCTCTGTGGTACGACCGCGTCTATCTGTCAACCGACAGTATATTCTCTTCCGACGACCAGCAGTTAACAAGTGTCACATTCAGCAGTGGTTACTGGTATTACGATGAGTCTACACATGAGGAATACTACATCTCTGACACGCTCCATTCCGGCGAAAGTTACAACCGTAGCGTCACAGTGGCGGTGCCATACGCCTTGCAGGGTGATGTCTGGCTGCTGATAATTGCCGACGGAGCCCTGACAGCCTACGATGCCAACCGGGAGAATAACATTATCGCCCGCCCCCTCACTATCAACCGTACTCCGTTGCCCGACCTGCGTATCGAAAGCCTAACGATGGATACGGTGGTGAAGGCGGGCAACAGTTACACGCTAACCTATACCGTCACTAACGTGGGCGAGGCCGCCACCCCGATTGTAGGCTGGACAGATGCCTTCTTTATCGGCAGCAACTACAGCCGTAGCAACGCCACCCAGTTGCGCACAAAAGTACACAACACCACGCTTGGTGTAAATGAAAGCTATACCGACACGGCGATTGTCACCATACCCTCCAGCTACAATCCGGGCTACTACTTCATCATCGGACAGACGGATGCCGACTACTATTATTATGATACAAATTATTATTACTATGATGACAGCACATACGAGTGGTGGGTGAATGAGCATCATGCCAATGAACGCATCATGGAGTTTGACATGGAAAGCAACAACCTATTGGCATTCCCCGTCCAGGTGGCGCAACCCGATGCGGTCGATTTGGCGGTCTTCGAGCCACAGTTGCCGGCCCTCGCACAGGCAGGAAGCGAAATCACCGTCTCGTGGCGTCTGCGTAACCAAGGCTCAAACGATGTAGTAAGCAATATTCAGGAGCTGATTTACCTCTCTACCGACAACACCCTGGGCACCAATGCTATTTATGTTGGTTCCATGAATTCACAGGTCTCTATTGCTCCCGGCGAGATGGAGAACCATTCCTACACCTTCAAGGTGGACGGTGTCATTGACGGACAGTATCACTTGATTGTACAGACGGATGCCTCGCACCAGTTGCGCGACATCAACCGTAGCAATAATACGGCTGCATCCAATGGCACCATGATTGTCAGCATCCCCACCTTGACTCTTGGCCAGGAAGAGCAGACCACCATTGACAGTGGCGGATGCCTCTACTACAAACTGGTCATTCCTTCCGACCAAGCCCACCAAAACATCACCGTCCAGTCCAAAGCTGACCGTCGCAATGCCACCACAGGTCTGTTTGTGAGTCGGGATGCCTTGCCCAAACCATCCACAGCTCATTTTGCCGACCAATCGGTATATGTGACAGATAGAAGCGTGTTTATGATGGATGCTCCAATTGATACATATTATATTATGGTGCTAAGTTCGTCTGACCTGACTGCTTCTTGCCCCGTATCTGTTTTGGCTTCTGTCTTGCAGTTTGAGATTGTCTCTATTGACGGGAACCAAGCGGGCAATACGGGCTCTGCCACCACAGAGATTCGCGGTTCGCAGTTCGACACCGTGATGGATTTTCGTCTGGTGAAAGAGGGCGTGAAGATTCCTGCCGAGAAGGTAACCTTCGTCAACTCCACCAAAGTCTATGCCACTTTTAACCTGACCGATCAGTCCGAAGGAGTCTACTCTTTGGAAGCAGAACTACCTGGAGGTGCCATCACCACGAAGGAGAACTGTTTCACCGTCCGTCAGAGCGTTCCTGCCGAACTGATGCTCCGCATCTATGGCGAGAGTGCCATCGTGGTTGGCAGCACTGCAGTTTTCACCATCGAGTATGCCAATATGGGTGAAACAGACATCCCGATACCAGCATTGCTGGTCGATGGTGGAGAGCACTTCATAGCCTTGGATGCCGACAGCCTTGTCAACGAGCAATCCCAAATCATCGTTCCCATAGCTGACGAACGCGGTAGCGTACGCCCGGGTGAGTCCGGAATAATCACAATCTACGTCAAGGCAGCCTCCACCGCCAACCTACACTTGAAAGTCTATGGCATGAAAACAGAAGAATAACCACAGAAAATAGGAGATATAGAATATGAAACCAAAAATAAAAATAGTTTATCTTGCCGCGTTAATTTCAATTTTCAATTTTCAATTTTCAATTTCCTCAGCACAGAACGTCACCGCCGCCAAGATTGCCTGCCCAAACAATATCTGGGTCAACAGCTACAACGGTGTGATGTTCCACCAGCGGACGGACCTCTCCATTCCCAACCGCGACATGAGACTGGAGGCTATTTTCTACTACAACAGCTCCTCCAACCGCATCAACCGCGGCTATGGCAACGGTTGGTCGCTGGGGTGCGAGTTGAGCTACATCCAGACCGACACCTCCATCATCATAGTGCAGGGTGATGGTCGCAAGGATGAGTTTCTCTCCTCAAGCGGCAGTTACTTGCCTCCTGCGGGAGTGTTCAGTACCTTGACGACAGCAAATGGAGGCTACCTGCTGACCAGCAAAGAGGGCGTGAAATACTATTTTACCGATGCTTCGCACCGCAAGGTGACAAGTATCGTTTCACGTAGCGGCAACACAGAGAGCTATGCCTACGAAGGTGGCAAGTTGATGTCGGTCACCGATGCGGCAGGTCGCGCCATCCGCTTCCACTACACCGACACGCTGATGACCTCCATCACCACCTCCTTCGACAACCGGTCTTGGACCTACGCTTACGATACAGTTGGAAATCTTATCAGCCGTACCGACCCCAAAGGGTTGACGCTTTATTTCGGGTATAATGCGCAAAACCGTCTCGCTATTTTGACTGATGCCGACGGCTATACCACCACTATCACCTATAACCTTGAGGGTACTGCACACCGTGTGCAGACGGCCAATACCGACAAGAGCATCCGTTATGAGCCCACCAGCAACCAAACCATCGTGGTGGACTATGTGGATGAAAACAACGCCCAGTTCACAACCTATAGGTGGGATAATCAAGGCCGTGTAGTGTCAAAAACGGGCAACTGCTGTGGTATGAGCAACAGCTATGTCTATGATGCCGACAACAACGTCATCAGCATCACCGATGCCAACGGCCACACTTCCACCTATACCTACGACGAGCGCGGCAACAAGACTTCCTCTACCAACGCCTTCGGACAGACGGAATATCTTGAATACACAGAAAGCAATAGGGTATCATCATACACAGACAAACGAGGAGGGACATATTCTTTTAGTTATGATTCGTCTAACAATCTTATTAGAATAACTAACCCTTTGAACCATACCACGCAGTACACCTACAACCAATACGGCCAGTTGCTCACCTCCACCGATGGCAACGGCCACACACAGACGCTAGCTTACGACCAGTATGGCAATCTCTCCACCATCACCGATGCGTTGGGTAATGTCACTACCATGACTTATACCGAAGCAGGACTGATTGCCACCATCACCGAACCATCAGGTGCTGTCACCAACTACACCTACGATGCCACTGAGCACCTTACCGCGGTCCGAGATGCACTGGGCAACACACAGACCATGCAGTACGACGGCAGAGGCAACACAACTGCCACCATCGATGCCCTTGGACGCAGCACCGCAAATACATACGATGAAAACAGCCGTGTGGTTTCCACCACCGAGGCTTTGGGGAAAGTATCCACCCTTAACTATGATGCTCGTGGCAATGTCCTGCAAACCACCGATGCCATGGGAGGCACGATGCACTATTTCTATGATGACCGCAACCAACTGACCGAGGTAATCGATGCTGCTGGTGACACTACCCGCTATGCCTACGATGCTGTGGGTAACCTTATCGGTACCCGCACTCCCATGGGACAGGAGATAACCTATACCTACGATGTGGAAGACCGACTCATTGAGACTTCCGACCAGCAAGGTCTTATCGAACGACGCTATTACGATGCCAATGGCAACCTCACCTCGCAGGTAGATGCCGAGGGCGATAGCGTGTGGTACGAATACGATGCCGCCAACCGTATGACTGCCTTCTACGATGCTATGGGTAACGGCATCTATTTTGAATATGACAATGCAGGCAACCAGACCTCGGTCACCGATGCCTTGGGCAATACAACCACACGTACCTACGATGCGTTAAACCGCATGGTGTCGGAGACCGACGCATTAGGCAATACAACTAATTATACCTATGATGCTACAGGACGCCTGCTCTCGCTCACCGATGCTATGGGACGCACCACCGCCTACGAATACGATGCTATAGGTCGGCTGGTGAATATCTCTTTCGCCAATGGCAAGACCCGCCATTTCTGGTACGATGCCGTAGGCAACTGCATCAAGGAACGGGACGAGATGGGCAGCGAGAAGGTGCATGCCTACGATGCTTTGAACCGTCGTATCTCCACCTCCTACCCCGACGGAACAAGCGACGCCTTCACCTACGACCTGAACGACAATATGCTCTCCGCCGTCAACGCCTACGCCAACGAGACCTTTACATACGACGCTTCTGGCCGTATGCTTAGCGAAAACATTAACGGCAAGACCACCACATACTCTTACAATGTGGCAGGACGCGAGATGACGCTTACCTATCCTGGTGGTCGCACGGTAACGCAGCGTTACAATGTGCGCAACAATATGTCGTCCATCCTGTCAGGAAGCAATGAGATTGTTTCGTTCCAGTACAACGCCAACGGCAACCTCTCCTCGCGTAGCTATGCCAATGGCACCTCGACCAGCTACTCCTACAATGCCAACAGTGCGCTAACGCAAATTGATGAGGGCGGTGTGCTAAGTCTGACCATGACTTACAATGCCGTGGGCAACATCACGCAAATACGCAACAATAACGATTATTATCATAGTGAGAAATATAGTTACGATGCATTGCGTCGACTCACCTCGTATCAGCGTGGATACTTGTCGGGCAGCTATATGTACGATGTCACCGCACAAGTACAGTACAATATGGATGCCATGGGCAACCGTACGCAGACCATCGCTCAGAATGGTAACAATACCAGCTACTCCTCCAACAGCATGAACGCCTATACGGCCGTGGGTGGTGTATCCATGCAATACGATGCTGCAGGCAGTCTGCTGAACGATGGGCAGCATAGCTATAGTTACGACTACAACCACCGTATGGTGGCTGTGGACAACGGCAACACGGCTGTCTACCGCTACGATGCTTTGGGTCGCCGTGTGATGCGGCAGACAGCCACCGAGACTCTCTATTACTACTATGCCGGCGACCAGGTCATCGAAGAACGCGATGCCTCAGATGTCGTTGTCGCCACCTACGTTTATGGCGACGGTATTGATAATGTGTTGCAGATGCAGCGTGGCGGCAATGACTACTATTACCACAAGAACCACCTCGGCAGTGTGATGGCTATCACCGACGCCAACGGCAGTGTTGTGGAACACTACGAGTACGACCCCTACGGAACACCGACCATCTATGATGCCTACGGTAATATCATTGCCGTTTCCTCTATAGGCAATCACATCCTGTTTACTGGTCGCGACTACGACACTGAAACCAGCCTTTACTACTACCGCGCCCGCCATTACAACCCCACCCTCGGCCGCTTTATGCAGTATGACCCAATGATGTATATTGATGGGGCAAATCTGTATAGGTATGTGAAGAATAACCCGTTATCATATGTTGATCCCAAAGGAACAAAGGTGATATATAATCAGCATGTCATGAATGTCCATGATGCTCCCTCTTGGTTAAGAAATCGCTTTGATAGGCATATGCAGAACAATGACAACGGATATGGACATGTGATGCAACAATTACAAAGATGGTACAATCAAGCTGGTCAAATAAGAGATTTATTTCGTTCATGTGGTTATCAGCTATCTCTGATTGATGATTTTATGAATGATATCAATGATTTAATGTCGGATTTATATGAATCGGAATTTTATGTTGGATTAGGTTTTGCTGCACCTTTCATCCAGCTTGCCAACACTGAAGTTTTTGATGTATCTGCAGGAACTTCTATTCCTGGCGCACTTGAAACTGGAGCGAGAACTTCATATTCATTTAGAGATAGACAAAATTATGATTACATGAGTAGAATAGGTTCGATAAATGAAACGCGAAACAGTATTAATCGAACCATCGAGTATTACAGGAGAAATATTGATACCAATAATGAAGATTGTACGGTGAGTAGAAGATGTCAAAATATACGTAACAGACTTTTCATGATTCAATAAAAAAAACGATGAAAAAGAATATTTGTTTTATTGTTTTATCTTTGTTTCTGCTTTATAACAATGAAATATTAGCTCAAACTGATTGCAATCCTTGCAAACAGGGTGACAAGGATAAAAAAGAAAAACCAAAGACACCTACACCACTGGGCGAGCATAACGCCACGGTGAATGCCTCATGTGACCCGAATGAGATTGTGGGTGTGATGGGCTACGATGCCAGTGCAACGGATTCGCTGCATTGGATTACATCAGCTCAAACGCTGAGTTACACCATCCGCTTCGAGAACGAGCCGACCTTCGCTACTGCAGCGGCTATCAAGGTGGAGGTGCGTCTGCCGATAGATGCCAATATGGATGCCTCTACCATCGGCATCGGCTCTTTCGGCTGGGGCAGCCATGTGTTCGCGGTGAACGGTTCTCCCGCTACCTACCAGAAACGCATCGACCTGTCGGCAGAGACGGGCATGTTTGTCGATGTAGTGGCAGGCCGCGACTTGGCCCATAACGAGGTGTTCTGGATTTTCCAGACTATCAACCCCTTCACAGGGTTGCCTCCCACGGGCATCCACGACGGCTTCCTTGCCATCAACGACTCCACCCACGCGGGTGAGGGCTTCGTGACCTTTACGGTCAAGCCCCGAAACAATATCCAGACGGGCGACAGCATCGTGGCACAGGCCACCATTGTCTTCGATGTGAACGAGGAGATCCCCACCAACCGCTGGCTGAACATGATCGACACCGAGGCTCCGCAGACCCATATGGCACTGCAGCCCAACTCCACATTGGACTCTATCCTCGTCACCTTCAGTGGCACCGATGCCGGCAGCGGCATCAAGCTATACCGCCTTTACGCCTCGCAGGACTACACCAGCCTGCAACTACTCGGCAGCTACGCACCCGACAGCAATGTGATGCTCTCCATCGTACTGGGTAGCAATTATCAGTTCTATTGCCTCGGTGAGGACAACGTGGGCAATGTAGAAGCATTGCGTGAGCAGCCCGACACCACCTTCGGTAGCGACCAAGTGGTGATCAACTCCACGGTACTCCCCTTGGGTAAAGGTACAGTAAACGGTTCGGGTAATTATACCGTCAACAGTACAGCCACCCTACAGGCTGCACCTGTGGAAGGATACCACTTCGTGCGCTGGTCTGAAAGTGGACGCACACTGTCTAACGACAGCAGCTATGCCTTTACTGCCGACCGTTCCAAGCAGTTGACCGCCCATTTCGCCCTTAACGAATACACCCTTCAGACCTCTGTCGCCACAGGTTCGGAACTCGAGGTGCGTGACAGCAGAGGTAACTTGGTGGCCAATGGTGCTACGGTGCACCATTTCGATACCTTAGTCGTGACTGCCAACGCACAAACATGCTACACACTCGGCTCGTTGACTAATAATGGGCAGACCATTGGCAGCAATGGTTTCATCGTGGTGACAGGTGCTCCCATGATTGCCACTACGGCCACGGCCAATTCAACAACGCAAGTCTCTCTGGATGATACCACCTGCCCAGGTGTCGGATTCAATGGCTATGGGTTCAATATCCTTGGTGCCGCAACCCAGACCGCAGGCACCTCGACATTCTCCAACACCACCACAGGTGCCGATGGTTGCGATAGCGTAACCACACTGAATCTCACCGTCCGCAATGCCCACACCATCACTTTCAATGCCAACGGCGGCAATGGCACTATTCGCACTCAACAGGTGTGTGATGGAGCGACCGAGGCCTTGCTAAGCAACACCTTCATCAATGAAGGATACAACTTCATGGGATGGAGCAGCAGTTCGTCTGCCACCAGTGTGGGGTATCTGGATGGCGCTTTCGTTAATGCCACTTCCGATATGACGCTATATGCCGTATGGACTACAGCCTGCACCCACAAGACCCGCACCGAGGTGCGTACCGTCTGCGGCAGCTATAATTTCCGTGGCGAGACCTACACCCAGAGCGGCCAGTATGGCGACACTGTGAGCAATGCCGTTGGCTGGAACTGCGACAGTATCTATCTGCTCAATCTGACCGTCAAGCCCAACAGCTACACTTACGACACAGCCTCCGCCTGCGGCAGCTACCAGTGGATAGATGGTCGCACCTATACTACCAGTAGCGATGCTATCACCTACTCGATGACCAATATGGCCGGTTGCGACAGCATCAAAATGTTGAGTCTAACCATCAATCCCAACGCCACGCTGAGTTACAACGCCAACGGCGGCATAGGCTCGATGTCTTCTACAACTACTTGCTCCGGCGAACGAGTGGCTATCGCATCCAACATCTTCACTCGGGCCAAGTACACCTTTGCTGGGTGGGCCACATCAGCCGACGGTGAGGTGGTCTACAGTAACGGTGACGATATGACGCTGACTGAGAACACCACGCTGTATGCTGTGTGGACTCCTGCCTGCTTCGATGTCTTCGACACCTTGCAGATGGCTGCATGTGAACAATACATCTTCGATAATCGTACGCTTACCACAAGCGGCATCTATTCCAAGCAGAGTTATGGCGTGATTGCTGGAGGTTGTGACAGTTCATTGGTACTCAACTTGACCATCAATAGGAATAGCACTGGGGTTGATGGAATTACCGCCTGTGACATCTACACATGGATTGATGGAGTGACCTATACATCTTCAACTCTCAATTCTCAATTCTCAATTCTCAATTCCGTTGGTTGCGACAGCACCGTAACGTTACACCTCACTATCAACCAAAGCAGTTCTGCTGTCGAGACCGCCGTTGCCTGTAATAGCTACACCTGGCATGGGCAGACCTACAATGCCTCCACCACAACGCCCACCTACACAACCACCAATGCAGTGGGATGCGACAGCGTGACTACCCTACATCTGACCATCAGCGAGAGCCTCTATGCAACCGAAAGCATTACAGCCTGCGATAGCTATACTTGGCATGGATCGGCTTACACATCTTCTACTAACACGCCAACCTTCACGACAACCAGTGCCGCAGGTTGTGATAGTACGGTAACGCTGAACCTAACTATCAACTATAGCAATATCGCCATTGAATCCGTGGATGTCTGCGACAGTTACAATTGGCACGGTACCACCTATACTGTTTCGACCAACACTCCCACATTCTCCTCTCAAAACATTGCGGGATGCGATAGCGTGACTACATTGAATCTGACCATCCGCCAGAGTAATGCCGCAACAGAAACCGTAACAGCCTGCGACAGCTATGCTTGGCATGGAACAACTTACAACACCAGCAACAATACCGCCACCTATACAACACAGAATGTTGCAGGGTGCGATTCGGTAACTACATTAAATCTGATAGTGAATTATAGTAATACGGGCATCGAGACACAAGATGTCTGTGATAGTTACACATGGCATGGAACCACCTATACTGCTTCCACAACCACACCGACCTTCACATCACTAAACGCTATGGGTTGTGACAGCGTAACCACGTTGAATCTGACCATCCGCTACAGCAATGCAGCACCAGAGATACAGGATGTCTGCGACAGCTACACATGGCATGGAATAACCTATACTGCTTCTACAACTACGCCAACCTTCACATCGCAGAATGCCGCTGGCTGCGATAGTGTGACCACATTGAACCTGACGGTAAGATACAGTACAACAGGCATTGAGACCGAGACAGCCTGCGATAGCTACACTTGGCACGACAATACCTACACCACTAGCAACAATACCGCCACCTACACAACACAGAATGCTGTTGGTTGTGACAGTACAGTGACACTGAATTTGACAATCAACACCAGTTCTACAGGAATTGATGCTGTTTCGGCATGCAATAGTTACACATGGATTGATGGCAACACCTACACTGCTTCTACCACCACACCTACTTTCATCTCACAGAACGCAGTGGGCTGCGACAGCGTCATTACTCTCCACCTGACAATACTTGAGAGCTTGTCGGCAACAGAAACGGTCACTGCTTGCGACAGCTATGTGTGGCATGGTAATACCTATACGGCATCCACCTCTACTCCAACATTTACTACCACCAGTGCTACTGGTTGCGACAGCACCGTAACGCTGAACCTCACAATTAACTACAGCACCACAACTACCGAGACTGCTACAGCTTGTGATAATTACACATGGCATGGGACAACCTACACGGCATCTGGTACCGACACCTACAACACTACGAATGCAGCCGACTGCGATAGCACGGTAACGTTGAACCTCACTATCAACTATAGTACAACAGCAACAGAAACTGTGACCTACTGCGACAGCTACACATGGCATGGTCAGACTTATACATCATCTACCAACACTCCTACCTTCACCACACAAAACGCTGTAGGTTGCGATAGTATTGTAACATTGAACCTAACTATCAACTATAGCGTAGAAACTGCCGTAACGGATACGGCAGAGGGTAATTACACTTGGAACGGTACAACCTATACCGAAAGTGGCACCTACCAATGGCAGGGAACCACTGCGGAAGGCTGCGACAGCACTGTGACACTCTTGTTGGTAATCAACAATGTGGGAATTGAGGTGATTGATGGTAATGGAGTGGCTGTGAATGTCTACCCCAACCCCACTACAGGTTGGATAACCATCGATGCCGACGATGTGCTTTCAGTAGAAGTATACGATCAAACTGGACGCAATGTGGCCATCTATGACAACTCGAACCGTATCAATCTTGGAGATCTGCCTACAGGCAGCTATCTGCTAAAAATCCATCTGCAAAGAGGCCATTCTGTGCGGCGTGTAATACTAAAGTAAGACCTCAACCTATATTGTCATTGAAAGCCATCCTCAAGGATGGCTTTTTTGATTGCTGGCTTTATCCCAAATCGGTCATTAGGATTAATCAGCGATAAAAATGTCGTTTTCTAATGACCGTCATTAGAGAAAAATCGCTCTATACTCCTGTTTGACAAATCATTGCTATATTTGCAAATTCAAAAACAAGGCCAAATGTTCAAAGATATAGACATAAAGTTTGTGGATAAGGAGATTACGCCGTTTGGAGGACTGTCATTATTCCTGAAGAAGGTGGAGCGGTGCGGTTTCTTGCCCGATCCCTGAAAACACGCTCCGCATTCCAAGGCATTTGGAACTCTCTCGACCACTTTTCTCTACCCTACCGTGTCTAACGACCGATTTGGGTTTAGGCTATCTCTCTTTTGAAAACACAAGCATTAATGAGTCTGATTTTAACACAAGGCTACTTCCATAAACACAATAACGATAATTAGCAGATCCATATCTATTCAGTGTATCCTCTATCCATATATCATCACCCACGTATCCCAATTCTGTCGTTGTAGATCCCTGCATGCGTATACTATCTTGTCCAAACAAAGAGTACCACCCCATCCATTCATTGACTATTAAAAACATACGTATTGTATGGTCAACCCTATCAAAAGAAAGAAGATAGCGATTATCTACTTGCCACTGAATAATAGGAACTTGTGAAGAAAAGCCTGATATAGTGGCCACACTTTGAAGTTTCCAGACATGATTATCAATGTCTGTGCTACCATCCGTGTCGCTTGCACAATGTGAAAATCCTATTACGGTACACGAGAGAAACAGCAATAAAATTATTTTTCTCATTTCAATAAAAGGTTACTTGTTCGACTTCATCTCGTCAATCTGCTTCTGGAGGTCGATGATGTAGAGGGTGAGCTCCTCGACCTTCTCCATCAGCAGGCGGTTCATCTCGCCCAGGTCGGCAGCCTACTGCTGAGCCCCGGCCTGGTAGAGAACCGCGCCCGTGCTGTCGGTCACACTGACAAGGTAGAAGTCGTTCAGCCGGGCCAATCCAACCCCTGCCACCCAGAGAGCGGTGTCTGTTCTCGGAGAGGGTGACTTCAAGACAATTGTATCTCCAAAACCTCGTTGTGTGAAATGTCCTTGTTCATCAAATTCGGCCACAAATTCTCCATATAAACCATCCTGAATTCCGTCAAAAAATAAGTTGGTAATAGACATATGCCAATATTTTTTGAATTGTTTTTCATTAACTGAACTACATATCACGTCGAATCTACCACTCCAATTATCTACAGGAGAGAGCTTAAAAAATAATACCTTTCTCGGCCCTTCACATGAACATTTTGAGCATGCTTCCAACACTTCGTCAGATTGCACAAAGTAATCATATTCAAACAAACTAATGGTATCGCTCTCCTGGTTTGTATAGACGAAAGTCCGTCCACGCAGATCCGGTACAAAAGCGTCCATATCTGCCGGGAAATGGTTGTCGCAGTAGGTTGACGAACACCCTGCGAGAACGCAGGAAAGACCAAGGCTGAAAATCAAATAAATCTTTTTCATAATGCTCTATTTTTTTATTAGACGATTAAAATACAACTCCTACTGAATTCCTCATTGTCTGTTCATCAATCGCATTCCCTACAATGCGAAGGCATTGTCCAATTCATAAATCCCAATCCGGACAAGTTATTATTGTCTATCCGATTATTCAGGATTGCGGTGTCGGTGTGGATATCATCCTCCACAGGAACATCAAGGGTGATATGGCGATTGTAGAACTTGGTTCTGGTATAATAGCATCCTGCATCATCGCAGCTGCATCTCCCATAGCAATAGAACCACTCAAAGACACACTCCTCCGGCATAATCCTGTAATCCTTCCAATGTTCGAGCCAGTCGTCCGGGACGTTGCCCGTCTCCAGGTCGGAATATGTCAACGTCAGGTAATGAATCATCCCTCTAGGATTGATGAGCTTGGGAATGTTTCCTCCCAAATAGTAACCTCCATGCAGCTTTATTGGAGCGAATCCCGAAATATAATATGCCGTCGAATCGTCAGTATTACTGATTACAACAACATTGTTGGAATAATCTTTCCCCTCCCTGAATTTATACACATAAAGTGAATAGTATTCAGGACCGTCTATCCTCATGTTCCTGTCGCATGGAGATTCGTGGCAGGACGCAAAAAGGACTGCAAATACACATGGTAATACCAATGCAAAGGCTGTTTTTTTCATATTTTTATTATTTTTTTCATGTATTTCTTGTTTACGACTAGTATATATTCTCCCATAGGCAAACCATTCGCATTCAACCGATACTCACTCACCGGGCCCAGGAAGAGGGCAATAGTTTTGTAATTATGTTTCATATGTTTATTTATTGGTTTGAATGTTTTTTTCGTAATTATAATGAAGAATAGCATCTATCTGTTTTTCCGTATCGGTATTGAAAATACTGACAACACGGTTTAGACGCGAAATACCTACAACGACGTTGTTTTCCATGTCGACAGTGTCCATCGGGAAGGCCGGATTCGATTTGAGGACAATTCTCACACTGACAATATCTTGACCGCTGTCTATTTTATTCTGCGTATGTTCCGGAAGCTGGCGAATACGGAAATCCGCCCGCAGGGTGTCCCACCCCTCGTCGTCGCGGGCCTGGAGCAGGGTGACGTCGACGCTGAGGGTGTCGTTGACGGGGAAGTTGCGCAGGTAGGTGACGTCGAGGTGTGGATTGCCCTCGTAGCGGCGGTAGAGGTCGCTCACGCCCATCCGCGGCACCAGCACGGCGGCCGCCACGGCCACCGCCGTCAACGCCGCCAGCACGGCCCCGACCCGCCAGAACAGTTTGATCTTCCTCGGCATCATCGGTTCGACAGCATTTGTTGCACAAATCCGATGGCCTCGCCGGTGGCGAGGGTTCCCGTCGTCGACGGCTGCCCGGCGTAGGCCGTGGCCCCCCTCTCCATTGCCAGCGCCACCGCCGCCAGCACCGCCGCCAGCATCACGCAGCGCACCACGGCGCTCCACCGGCGGTAGCGGCGGCACAGCGCCTCGCTGTCGCCCCCGTGCTCCATGGCCTTCGCCCGGGCATAGGCCCGCAGCTCGGGCGAGAGGTCCCTGCGTTCACATGTTTTCTTCTCCATAGACATACTCTTTGAATTTCTTCTTTATATTGTGCTTCATCTGTATCACCGTGCGGTGCTTCACCCCCAGGGCCTGCGCCAGCTCCTCGTCGGCGGCGCCCTGCGCCATGAGCAGGAAGAAGCGCCGCTCGGGCTCCCTGAGGCAGGCGGCAAAGTCGCCGACCACGAACTGCGACTCCGACTCGTCGGCCGACACCAGCCTTTCCTCCATGTCCCGGGGCAGCGGAAGGGTGGCCGCACGGGCCAGCCGGCGCTGGTAGCGCCCTATGGCCACGCGGCAGCGCACGTAGACCCACGCCGCCTCGCGTGGGGGCAGAACGGCGGCGTCAAGCTCCGGCAGGCGCTGCAGCAACTCCACATAGCACTCCTGCAGCAGCTCCCGGCTCAGCTCCACGCGCCCATACGACGCCCTGTGGCACAGAAACAGGATGAACTTCCTGTACCGCTCCACCAGACGGTCGTAGTCGTTGTATGTTCGTTTCGCTCCGGGCATATTTTTTCCCTTCTATATATAATATAGCATCGAAAAGCCCAAAAGTATATTGGAGGGGGTCATTTTTAACAAAGTTTAACTTTTCAAACGTTAAAGTATGTTAAAAAAGCATACCCCATGTAGACTTTTGGAAAAAAACCTGTTATAATAGTGTAAACGCAAGTGCGAAAACTATGCCAACCGACAACGCAAGATACGACGACTTCGACCGCATGGTGCTGCGGCACCGCGCCTTCATCAGGCACCTATGCTGGTGGCAGGCGTCGGGACACAACGAGGAGTGCGCCGACCTGGTGCAGGAATGCCTGCTGGCCCTCTGGCACTACCGCCACACCCTCCGCCCCGGCGCCACGCAGGGACAGGAGCGGCAATGGGTGAAGTACCACTGCCGCAGCGTCTTCTCGCACCGCAACGCCAAGTACCGCCCCTGGATTGTCTCCCTCGACGAGATGCAGCCCCTGCCGCAGGAGGAACCCCCGGACCACCGCGAGCGCATCGAGGAACTGGCCCAGCACCTCACCGACTACGAGCACCGCGTGCTCAACCTCATCCTCGACGGGTACTCCCTGGGCGACATCGCCGCGCTCCTCGGCATCAAAACCAAGTCGGTCAGTCAGATACGCTACCGCATCATAGAGAAAATGAAAAAAGAAATATAACAGAAACCAACCACCATGAACGAACAACAGATAGAACAGCTCCTGGCCCGCGAAGTGGCGCGGCGGCGCGCCGACGACAGCGCGCACCTCTCGCGCCTGGGGGCCGACCTGACGGCCGACCTGCCCTCGTGGGCACGCCGCAGGCGCATCCTCTCCACACTCCTGGCCGCCGCGCTGCTCCTCGGCGTCTCCGCGGCCTACAGCGCCCTGCTGCCCGACCGCCAGACCGAAGGCCTCGTGGCATGCAACCTCAAAGGACAGGAAGAGGCCGTAATGCATTGTGCAAACAACCTTTTAACATAGCAAAAACCATGAAACGACTTTGGATCATCACCGCCGTCCTGCTCGCGGTAGCCCTCGCGGGCATCACCGTGTGGCACCTGCTGCCGCCCGGCGCCCCGGCACCCAGCGAGCTCTTCAGGCGCTACGAGCACCAAAAAGGCGTGCGCGTGGGCTACATCGAGGACTTCCGCTTCGACGGCTCCACCCTCGTCGACGTTGTGACCCTCGAAGCCATCGAACCCGACGGATGGCGCTGGATGGAAGACGAATTCGACCTCCGCGCCCACCAAATCAGCCACGACAGCACCGAAAACCCCGACAGAACGCGCATCGACTTCTGGCCGTGCGACGACGGACAGAGCATCGCCGTCCTCTCGCGCAGCGACAGCGCACTGTGCTTCGTGCAGCCACGCTCGCAGCAGGAGCTCGAGCACGTCATTATGTATTACCTGAAAAAAATGAAAGAATGAGAACCCACAGACATACCATCCTCGCCGCCCTGGCGGCAAGCCTCGTGGCCGCGGCCTGCAGCTCCACGCCATACATCGCCAAGAGCGACGACGCAAACCAACCTTCGAAGCTCAACGTCAACGTACACCTGCCCGGCGGCGAAGGCGAAATCAACCAGCACGGCTTCGCCGGCAGCACACAGGGCAACAAGGTCAACTACATCGTCGACAACCAGCACTACTCCGGCGAAGTGGTCACCGACGAGGACCTGACGACCCTCTACCTCAAAATCCTCGGCTACGCCAAGCTGGGCCATAACGTCAGCATCGCCGCAAGCGACGACAACGCCAAGGGCGAGAAAACCGACGTGCACACCTTCTCCTCCGACAAGGAGGCCGACGTCGCCGTCTGGGCCGCACGCATGGTGAAGCGCGGCTACAACGTCAGCATCGCCTACGACAAATCCACCCACACCTACACCTGCACCGCCTACAAGAAGAAATAACCGGTTATTACCATTAAATAAATTGTCCAACCCTCAAAAAAAACAACATGAAAATGAGAAAAACATTCGCCGTCCTGGCTGTCATAGCCACCGTGGCCCTCGTCGGATGCAGCAAGTCCAAAGACTGCGACTGCACCATCACCCAGAACTTGCCGGGAATCGGACCGCAGGTGACCCAGGCCACCTACACCGCCGAAAACGGCGACTGCTCGGACCTCAACGCCACGACCACCACCGTCGTCGCTGGGCAGACCATCACCCAGACCATCAAGTGCGACTGAGACGCCAACACAGTTCAGATGTTCAATGAGGCCGGGGGAGCGACACATCGCGTCGCACCCCCGGCTTTTTCCGTCCCCCTACGCTCCCCGCCCCATCCCCCACCTACCCGCTCCTGCCTCCCGCCGCCTACCTACGTAATTCGGCCCTTCTCGGACCCCTCCCGTAGAGATGCAGCACGCTGCGTCTCCCGGGTTGGCTATGGCGTGCTGCGTCTCCTGGGTAGGATCTGGTTTTTTCCTGTCGGCGGGGCGGGGTAAAAAAAAGGAAGCCCCGCCGGACGCTGCACGTCCGGCGGGGCTTGTGTTGGGGTTTCCCCTTGCGGGGAAAGGTTGTGTTACTCGGCCTTGGGGGCTTCCTCGGCGACGGGGGCTTCGGCGGCTGCGGGGGCAGCGGCGTCGGCTTTCTTGGCGCGCGAGCGGCGGGTGGTCTTGGCTTTCTTGGAGGAGGCCTCTTTGAGCATGTTCTCGTTGTAGTCGACGAGTTCGATGATGGCCATCTCGGAGTTGTCGCCGTGACGGATGCCGGTCTTCAGGATGCGGGTGTAGCCACCGGGGCGGCCAGCGACTTTCTGCGACACTTCGCGGAAGAGTTCGTTGACGGCCTCTTTGCTGTGCAGGTAGCTGAAGACGATGCGGCGGTTGTGGGTGGAGTCCTCTTTCGAGCGGTTGATGATGGGCTCGACGTATACGCGGAGGGCTTTGGCTTTGGCAACGGTGGTCTCGATGCGCTTGTGCAGGATGAGCGAGGAGGCCATGTTGGAAAGCATGGCCACGCGGTGGGCGTGGGTTCTTGACAGATGATTAACTTTGCAACCGTGTCTCATATTCTTTCTTATTCTTTATCTAATTTATACTTTGATACATTCATACCGAATTCGAGGTTTTTCGAAGCGACGAGGTTTTCGAGTTCGGTAAGCGATTTTTTGCCGAAGTTGCGGAATTTGAGCAGATCGGCTTTGTTGAAGGACACCAGGTCACCCAGGGTTTCGACTTCGGCGGCCTTGAGGCAGTTGAGTGCGCGGACGGAGAGGTCGAGGTCGATAAGTTTGGTCTTGAGGAGCTGGCGGGTGTGTGCCGTGGACTCATCGAATTCTTCCTGGACGGGCTTGGTCTCGACGTCGAGGGTGATGCGCTCGTCGGAGAAGAGCATGAAGTGCTGGATGAGGATGGTGGCAGCTTCCTTGAGGGCCTCTTTGGGGTGGATGGAGCCGTCGGTCTCGATATCGAACGTCAGCTTCTCGTAGTCGGTGCGCTGCTCGACGCGGTAGTCGTCGACGGCATACATGACCTTTTTGATGGGGGTATGGATGGAGTCGATGGCGATGACACCGATGGGGTCGGTGGCTTTTTTGTTTTCATCGGCGGGGACGTAGCCGCGGCCCTTGTCGATGGAGAGGGTGATGCGCAGCTCGGTCGAAGCTTCCATGTGGCAGATTTCCAGCTCGGGGTTGAGGACCTGGAATCCGTTGAGGTTGCTGTTGAGGTCACCGGCTTTGAAGACTGTCTGATTTTTGACCGTGAAGGTGAGCTTTTCGTGGTCGTAATCCTCCAGCTGACGGCGGAAGCGGATCTGCTTCAAGCGCAGGATAATGTCGGTCATGTCCTCGACCACTCCGGGGAGCGACGAGAACTCGTGGTCGACGCCATCAATCTGGACAGATGTGATAGCATAGCCTTCGAGCGAAGAGAGAAGGACGCGACGCAAAGCGTTGCCGATGGTAGTGCCGTAGCCGGGCTCCAGCGGACGGAATTCGAACGTGCCGCGGAAGTCGTCGGCCTCCAGCATGACCACCTTGTCGGGTTTTTGGAATGATAATATTGCCATTGTTTATCCTTTCTTTCTTTGATGGGGTTGTTGTCTAAGTCAAGACTCAGACTGACGTCCTGTGGACTATTACTTGGAGTAGAGGTCAACGATGAGCTGCTCGTTGATGGTCTCGGGGATGTCGGTGCGCTGAGGGTAGCTGACGAACTTGCCGCTCATGCTGGCGCCGTCCCATTCAAGCCAAGGATAGTTGTTGGCGCGCGAGGCGAGGGAGTCGGTGATAACCTCGAGCGATTTGCTGCGCTCGCGGACGGAGACGACGTCGCCTTCTCTCAAAGAATAGGAGGGGACATTGACGACATTGCCGTTGACGGCGATGTGGCGGTGGGAGACGAGCTGACGGGCCTGGGCGCGGCTGCGGGCGATGCCGAGTCGATAGACCACGTTGTCGAGGCGGGCCTCGATGAGTTTCATCAGTTCCTCGCCGGTGACGCCGCCGCGACGGGAGGCTTCGGCGTAGAGTTTGCGGAACTGGCGCTCGAGAATGCCGTAGGTGTATTTGGCTTTCTGTTTCTCGTTGAGCTGGATGCCGTACTCGGAGGTCTTGCTGCGGCGGCGGTTCTGACCGTGCATGCCGGGAGCATAGGGTTTCTTCTCGTAGCTCTTGTCCGGGCCGTAGATAGGCTCGTGGAACTTTCTTGCGATTTTGGTTTTCGGACCTGTGTATCTTGCCATTGTTGTTCTGTTCTTTTAAGATTAATAATTACACGCGACGACGTTTCGGGGGACGGCAACCGTTGTGGGGCAGCGGGGTGATGTCGGTGATTTCGGTGACCTCGATGCCGCAGGTGTTGATTGCGCGGATTGCAGATTCACGTCCTTGACCAGGTCCTTTGACAAAGACCTTCACTTTTCTTAGGCCCAAATCATAAGCAACTTTGCCGCAATCTTCCGCAGCCATCTGGGCGGCATACGGAGTGTTTTTCTTCGATCCGCGGAAGCCCATTTTTCCAGCAGACGACCAAGAAATCACTTGACCGGCGTTGTTCGTCAGCGAGACGATGACATTGTTGAAGGATGCAAAGATGCATGCTCTTCCCTGAGGTTCAACTTTTACGACTCTTTTTTTGGTCGGTTTTGAAGTTTTTGCCATTTTGTTTTTTGCTTGATTTACTTTGTTTCTTTACTGCCAACCGCTTCTGTGTCGGGGTTTCTGGTCCGCGGCTGGGGCGCTACCTGCCGTTTACTTACTTGGTAGCTTTCTTCTTGTTAGCGATAGTTTTCTTCTTACCCTTGCGAGTGCGAGCGTTGTTCTTGGTGCTCTGGCCGCGGAGGGGGAGGCCCAGGCGGTGACGGACGCCGCGGTAGCAGCCGATATCCATCAGTCGCTTGATGTTCATCTGGACTTCGGAGCGGAGGGCGCCTTCGACTTTGTACTCATCGTTGATGATGTTGCGGAGGGTGTTCTGCTCGTCGTCGGTCCAATCCTGCACCTTCTTGCCTTCGTCGATACCGGCCTTGGCCAGAATCTCTTTGGCGGTGCTACGTCCGATTCCGAAGATATAGGTCAGGCCTATCTCTCCTCTTTTGTTCTTGGGTAAGTCAATACCTGCAATACGTGCCATAGATTCTTTTTATTGTTTTTTT